>ERZ761602.1023-NODE-1023-length-54529-cov-16.560377_pt1 | contig 54529 bp, 56 predicted proteins | sample MGYA00512165_ERZ761602 | MGnify/ENA primary metagenome ERZ761602 (study PRJEB28899, sample SAMN02445085) | bioreactor sludge metagenome | biome: EBPR sludge; isolation source: Thorneside wastewater treatment plant | place: Australia: Brisbane, Thorneside...
GGCAGCGCGCCGCGCGAGACGTTCAAGGGCGGCGCGAAGATCAAGGCGCTCTTCAAGAAGTGGGGCGTGAAGCTCCTCTACTGGGACAAGGACCTGGCCGGCCTGCCTGCGCGGGCCGGCCTCGCCCCCGACGGCGAGCTGCTCTGGATGACGGCGGCGACCATGGTCACCTCGATGTGCACGTCGTACCGCAGCTTCTTCGTGCTCGCGAAGGAGCCGGCCGGCTGGCGCGTCGTCCACCAGCACTACTCGGTGCCGGCCTGGACCGACTGACGTCGGGCCGTTCTCTGCCCTTCGACTCGCTTCGCGTGCTCAGGGTGAACGGCGCCATCTACTCGAGCGCCTCGGCTCGCTCTCCCGGGTACCAGACCACGACCGGGACCCGCGCCAGCTCCATCGGCCACGTGCTGTTGCTCGAGCTGAGGCTCACGTCGAGCTTTCCATCGTTGCGGATCTTGGTCACCTTGCCCATGTTCCACTGCTGGGTGTGGGCAGCCTGCTCGTTGTCGGCCGAGGCGAGGAACACCTTGGCCCCGACCTTCACGTTGGCGCGCGTCGCCGGCACCGTGCGGTAGGCGGCGACGATGCCGTCGATGCGGTCGGCCTTGTCGATCGCCGCGACCCCGTTGAACGCCTTGCCGTCCCACCGGGCGGCGAACGCGTAGCCGCTGCGGTTGTCGACCAGCCACGCCCACGGACGCAGGCAGTGATCGTTAGCCGACGTGCACGTGGGGCCGAGGTTCGCGAACGGCTGGCGGTCGTCGGAGACGATCGGCTGGCCGTCCTTCACCTGCGACCACGGGTCGCTGTTGATGACCACGGACTTGGGTAGGAAGAGCTCCTCGCTCTTGACCGCGAGCTCGCCGCGCTTGCGCCCGCCGAGGATCTCGACCTTGCCGCCCTCCCGCCAGGCGAGCACGGCGACGCGCGTGCTCGCGAGTAGGTACGGGTTGGGCGAACCGACCATGTAGATGGTGCCTGCCTTCCAGTCGACGCGATCGAGCTGCCCGATGTACCAGGCGTCGGACTTCGTGCGCGGCGTCGCGAGCATGTCACCGAGCGCCACGACGATCGCGCCCCGCGTGAGCATGCGCTTGGTCGCTGGCACCGTCCGGTAGAGCGAGTCCTCCCGCGCGAAGTTGTTCACGCCATGGACACCGTTCTCGCCCTTGTACACGGCGGTGCCGGAGAGCTGCGGCTCGGAGGCGATCTCCGGCGTGCCGGCGAACCACACGCAGTCGCGCAAGCAGTGATCGTGCTGAGCCGTGCAGTTCTCCGCGGGCTGCCAGAGGTTGTACGCGCGGGCTTGCACGACCGGCTGATCGCCGGAGACCGCGAGCCATGGGTCGGCGGGCGATGAGAGCACCGGTGGATGGTCGCCGTCGGCGCCCATCACGTAGCACTGGTTGCCCGGGGCGGCGTAGCGGGGCGCGGCCTCCTCCGCCTCGTCGCTCGCGCCGGCGGTCGATCCACCCGTGCCGCTCGAGTCGCTGCCGTCGTTCGAGCCGTTCGAGCCGCTCGAGCCACTCGGCGCGCTCGCGCCGCCGGTGCCGCTGCTCGAGCTGCCGTTGCTGCCGAGGCCGTACGACTTGCCGTTGACCTTCACGCCGCACGAGACGAGGGCCGCGGCGACGGAGACGATGCTGATGGTCTTGATGGTGTGCATGGTCCGTCTCCTCACTTGCAGAACCTGTAGGCGTCGGACTTCTTCTCGAACTCGCGCTCGACGTCCTTCACCTTCTTGGGGCCCTTGAACGTGAGCTTGCGGACCCGCCACGTCCCGTTCGCGTTCTCCCAGAGCTGGATGAGGACCTTGGCCTTGGCGAGCGTCTTCGGATCGTCGGTCGCCTTGCAGGTCGGCGAGAGGTACCAGGTGAAGCCGTCGCCGTCGGGGTCGTAGTAGACGAGCCACTCGAGCTTGTCGCCCTTGGCGCCCGCCTTGGCGTAGCGGTCGTGGGCCTTCTTCTTCTTCGCGGCGTCGGCGTCGGCGCTCGCGCCGGCGAGCGCGGCCGACGACTTGATGAGCTCCTCGCACCACGTGCGCGTCTGCGCGCCCGTCATCTTCGGATCGACGCTCGCGATCACGGCGTCCATGACGGCGCCCTTGGCCTCCACGGCGTTCAGCGCGTCGACGCACGCCTTGCCGGCCGTCACACCCTCTTTCGACCACATGGTGGCCCCGGCATCGCCCGGGTTCTTGCCGTTCACGATGTTGGCGGCGGAGCGCGCCTCCTTGATCGCGGGGAACGCCTCGCCGAGCGCCTGCAGGCCGGCGTAGCGCGCGCACCTCTCGGGCGCCTTGCGGAACATGAAGGTCTCGCGCGCGAAGACCTCCTCGGTCGGGCCGACGCCGAGCGCCTTCAGCTGCGCGATGATCTCGGTGCAGCGGGCGGCGGGCGCCTTGAGGTAGAGCTCGCCGTAGTCGAGACCCTTGCTCAGGAACTCCAGCGAGCTGTTGTCGAAGCCGCCGAGCTCCTTCAGGAGCTCTTGCTTCTTCTCGTCCTCGGCCTCGTCGGCGCGAGCGGTTCCGGCCAGGGTGACGATCGGGATGAGCAGGGCGAACAGGTGCAGTCTCGACATGGCGTTCCTCCGACCGGGCTGTGGATGCTTTGCCGGTCTGTTTGAGCGCTCTTGTCGAAGGCCCCCTGCCGCGGTTGCGTCCCGCGTGCGCTTTTTTTGCCCAGCGTCCGATCCGCGTGGGATCGGGCGGACTTACAGCTCGATCTGGACGCCCAGCTCGACCACGCGGCCCGGCGGCAGGGCGAAGAAGTCGGTCGGTGGGCGTGCGTTCCGGCTGAGGAAGCCGAACAGCATCTTGCGCCACTTCGCCATACCCGAGCGGCCCGTCGTGATGAGCGTCTGCCGGCCCAGGTAGTAGGTCGTCGTCGCCGGCTCGGTCTCGAGCCCGTGGCGCGCGCAGCGCACGAGGATGCGGGGCACGTTGGGCGTCTGCATGAAGCCGACGCGCGCGACCACGCGCCAGAAGCCATGGCCGAGATCGCGCACGGTGAGGGACGCGTCGCTGCCGACCCACGGCACGCTCTCGGTGTGGATCGACAGGAGCACGGTCTGCTTGTGCAGCACCTGGTTGTGCTTCACGTGGTGCATGAGCACGTTGGGGATGCCGCCGGGGTTCGAGGTCATGAACACCGCCGTGCCGCGCACGCGGTGGAGCGCGACGGTCTCGGCGTCCTCGAGGAAGAGCTCGTCGGGCAAGGTGCCCTGGTCCATCACCTTCGACATCTCGAGGCGGCCGCGCCACCACGTCGTCATCGCGATGAAGACGACGGCGCCGAACGTGAGCGGCAGCCAGCCGCCGTGGTGGATCTTGAAGAGCGTCGACGAGAAGAACGTGAGATCGATCGTCAGGAACAGGACCAGCATCACGACCGACGGCGCCAGCGGCTTCTTCCACAGATCCTTGCGCACGAGGAAGTAGAGGAACGACGTGATCGCCATCGTGCCGGTGACCGCCACGCCGTAGGCGCCGGCAAGCTTCGACGAGGACCCGAAGAGGAGGACGGTCGCCACGCACGCGGCCATCAGGAGGTAGTTGACCTCGGGGATGTAGATCTGGCCCTCGGCCTTGGCCGACGTGTGGATGATCGTCACGCGCGGCGCGTAGCCCAGCTGCACCGCCTGGTTGGTGAGCGAGTACGCGCCCGAGATGAGCGCCTGCGACGCGATCACCGCCGCCATCGTCGCCAGCACGACCATCGGGTAGAGGAACGGCCCGTTCTTGAAGAGGTGGAAGAACGGGCTCTCGACCGTGTCGTACGGCATGATGAGCATCAGCGCGCCCTGCCCGAAGTAGTTGAGCAGCAGCCCGGGCATCACGATCGCGTACCAGGCGAGGCGGATCGGCGTGCGGCCGAAGTGCCCCATGTCCGCGTAGAGCGCCTCGCCGCCGGTGATGACGAGGACGACCGAGCCGAGGAGCAGGAAGCCGTGCAGGTGGTTGTTGGCGATGAACTTCACCGCGTAGACGGGGTTCACCGCCTCGAGCACCTCCGGCGCGCGCACGATCCACGTGAGGCCGGCGATGCCGATCGTGACGAACCAGACCAGCATCACCCAGCCGAACACGCCGCCGATGCGGTGAGTCCCGAAGCGCTGCACCGTGAACAGCGCGATCAGGATCCCGATCGTGATCGGGAGGATGACGGGCTCGAAGGACGAGGTCGCCACGTTGAGGCCCTCGACCGCACCCAGCACCGAGATCGCCGGGGTGAGCACGCCCTCGCCATAGAGGAGCCCGGTGCCGAACAGCGCGAAGAGGATCGGGATGGCGAGACGCTTGCGCGCCGAGCCGTTCCTCGTCGACGCGACCAGCGCCGCGAGCGCCTGGATGCCGCCTTCGCCCTTGTTGTCGGCGCGCAGGACGAAGGTCAGGTACTTCACGCAGATGACGAGCGTGAGCGCCCAGAACACGAGCGACAGGACGCCGAGCACGTTGTCGTGGGTGGGCGTCGTACCGTGGGTGCCGGTGAGGCACTCCTTCATCGCGTAGAGCGGCGAGGTGCCGATGTCTCCGTACACGACGCCGAGCGCGGTGAGCGAGACTCCCGCCAGCTCGCGGCGGTTCTGGTAGTGGCCGTGGGTCGGTAGCGACTGGGTCGGATGACGCGCGGGTTCGGACATACACGGCGCGGCGCGCCGTGCCCCTCCGATATCACGTCACGAGCCGCGGATGTGGGCGCGCGGCAGTTGACCGCACGCGTCCGCCGCGTTATCGCTGGCGCGCACTCACCCAGGAGATTGCCCGTGAATCTGAGCGGTTGGCGTCCAGGTCCTGTCGTCGTGCTGTCGCTGGCGGCGGTTGCGTCGCTCGCAGCGTGCGACACCAAGCGGAACACCACGGGTGGTGGTGGCGGCGGCACGGCCACCGCGTCCGGCACCGGCACCGGCGGCGAGCCGGCGACCGGCACGTTCCACGTCGGCCACTACGCCTCGCTCACCGGCTCCGAGGCGACCTTCGGTCAGTCGACCGATCAGGGCATCCGCCTGGCGATCAAGGAGCGCAACGCGGCGATCGACGCGGGCACCGTCAAGGGCCGCAAGATCAAGCTGACGACCCACGACGACGCCGGCAAGCCGCAGGACGCCGGCAACGCCGTCACGCGCCTCATCACGCAGGACAAGGTGAACGCGCTGCTCGGCGAGGTCGCCTCCGGGCTGTCGATGGTCGGCGGGCAGATCGCGCAGCAGTACACCGTGCCGATGATCTCGCCGTCGTCGACGAACCCGCAGGTCACGCAGATCGGCGACATGGTCTTCCGCGTCTGCTTCCTCGACGACTTCCAGGGCAAGGTCATGGCGCGCTTCGCCCGCGAGGAGCTGAAGGCGCAGAAGGCCGCCGTCCTGTACGATCAGGGCCAGCCCTACTCCAAGGGCCTCGCCGACTACGCCGAGAAGGCGTTCAAGGAGATGGGCGGCACGATCGTGTCGCGCCAGGCGTACGCGTCGAGCGACCCCGACGTGTCGGCGCAGCTCTCGTCGATCAAGCAGGCGTCGCCGGACGTCATCTTCCTGCCCGGCTATTACACCCAGGCGGCCAACATCATGCGCCAGGCGCGCAAGCTCGGCATCACGGTCGCGTTCGTCGGCGGTGACGGCTGGGACTCGGACAAGCTCGAGGAGATCGGCGGCGAGGCGGTGCAGGGCAGCTACTACTCGAACCATTACTCGCCGGAGGAGGAGACGCCCGAGGTGAAGAACTTCGTCTCCAAGTACAAGGCGGAGTTCGGCGCGACCCCGGACGGCCTCGCTGCGCTGGGCTACGACGCCGCCATCCTGCTCTTCGACGCGGTCGACCGCACGCCGTCACTCGGCGGCAAGGACCTGGCCGCGACGATCGCCGCGACCAAGGACTTCGTCGGCGTCACCGGCAAGATCTCGATCGATCCCAACCGCGACGCGTCGAAGTCGGCGGTCGTCGTGAAGGTCGACAACGGCAGGCGCGTGCCGGTGAAGCGCTACGAGCCCTGACGCGCGCGTCCTCGTCGAGCGAATGCGAGCCCCCCGGCCGTGACCAAGTTCGTCCAGGTCTTCCTCAACGGCCTGACCCTCGGTAGCCTCTACGCGCTCATCGCGCTGGGCTACACGCTGGTCTACGGGATCCTGCGCTTCATCAACTTCGCGCACTCGGACATCGTCACCTACGGTGCGTGGCTGGCGTTCGTGTTCGCCACCGCGATCGGGTGGGCGGGCACGGACTCGCCGGCGTTCGCGATGCCGTTCATCCTGTTGATGTCGATGGCGGTGTGCGCCGCCATGGGCTTCACCATCGAGCGGCTGGCGTACCGTCCGTTGCGGCAGGCGCCGCGGCTGAACGTGCTCATCACGGCGATCGGCGTGTCCCTGTTCCTGCAGAACGCCGGACAGCTCAAGTGGGTGTTCGGCACGCAGCCGCAGGCCATGCCCAAGCTGCTGAGTGAACAGGCGCTGTTCACGGTCGCCAACGTCAAGGTGCCGATCGTCGACGTGTGGATCGTCGTGCTCGCCTTCGTGCTGCTGTTCCTCCTCCAGTACCTCGTCTACCAGACGCGGATGGGGCAGGCGATGCGCGCCGTCTCGTTCGACGAGCGCACGGCGTCGCTGATGGGCGTCAACGTCGGCCGCGTGATCTCGTTCACCTTCATGATCGGCTCGGCCCTGGCCGCCGCCGGTGGGATGCTGTACGGCCTGCGCTACGGCACGCTCCTGCAGAGCGCCGACGCGGTCTGGGTGCTCATGGGCCTGAAGGCGTTCGTGGCGGCGGTGGTGGGCGGCATCGGCAACGTACGCGGCGCCGTCGCGGGCGCCTTCCTCATCGCCTCCGTCGAGATGTTCGGCGCGGCGTACCTGAATCCGCAGATGCGCGACGTCTACGTCTTCGGCATCCTCATCGCGGTGCTCATCCTCCGGCCGGGCGGGCTGCTGGGCAAGGCGACGGTGGAGAAGGTATGAGCACGACGGCCCCCGTCAAGTCCCTCGCCGAGCGCGCCGCCGCGCACCGCGCGAACGTCTTCGCCATCATCGGCAAGTCGGCGTGGCCGGTGGCCGCCGGCTTCGTCTTCGCCTACGTCATGCAGATGGTGGTGGCGCCGGGCGTCGGCGACTTCTACGGCAAGCTGATGCTCGACGTCGGCATCGCCATCCTCGCCGGCCTCGCGCTCAACATCGTCAACGGCTACGCCGGCCAGTTCTCGATCGGCCACGCCGGCTTCATGGCGGTCGGCGGTTACGTCGCGGCCGGCATCGTCTACTACGGCTCGATCAAGCTCTGGGGCTCGCGCGACATCCACGGCGGCTTCCTCGGGCCAGGCGAGCTCCTGCTGCTCGCCGGCTGCGTGATCGGCGGCCTGTTCGCGGCCGCCGCCGGCGTGCTCGTCGGCCTGCCGTCCCTGCGCCTGCGCGGCGACTACCTGGCCATCGTCACGCTCGGCTTCGGCGAGATCGTGCGCGTGCTCCTGCAGCAGACCGACGACGTCATCCTCGACCCCAAGAAGGTGGAGGCGGCGAGCCCGCTCGAGCTGGCCGACAACCTGGGCGGCGCGCTCGGCTTCTTCGGCTCGCCGCGCTACCTCGATCCCAAGAACCCGTTCTGGATCTGGCTGTTCGTCGTCGTCGTCCTCATCGTCTCGTACCGGCTCAAGTACTCGAGCAAGGGCCGCCAGCTCCTCGCGGTGCGCGAGAACGAGGTCGCCGCCGAAGCGGTCGGCGTGCCGACCACGCGCGTGAAGGTGTCGGCGTTCGTCACCTCCGCGTTCTTCGCCGGCATCGGCGGCGGGCTCTACGCCCACGAGCTCGGCAACAGCCTGCGCCCCGCCGACCTCGGCTTCCAGAAGTCGATCGACCTCGTGATCATCGTCGTCCTCGGCGGCATGGGCTCGATGACCGGCGTGGTCGTCGCCGCCACCGCGCTCACGATCCTCCCCGAGGTGTTCCGCGAGTTCTCCGAGTACCGGATGATCTTCTACGCGCTCGCGCTCATCCTCATGATGATCCTGCGCCCCAAGGGCCTCTTCGGGCTCAAGGAGCTCTGGGAGCTCTCGATCTGGCGGAAGGTCTTCGGCCGGAGGCGCGCGTGAGCACCTTCGCGCTCGAGGTGGAGCAGCTGTCGATCGCCTTCGGCGGCCTCAAGGCGGTCAGCGACCTCACGATCAAGGTGCCGCCGCGCGGGCTCCACGGCCTCATCGGCCCCAACGGCGCCGGCAAGACCACCGCGTTCAACCTGCTCACCGGCGTCTACCGCCCCGACAGCGGCTCGATCAAGCTGGGCGGCGCGAGCGTGCTCGGCCTCAAGCCCAACGAGATCGCCAGGGCGGGCCTGGCGCGCACGTTCCAGAACATCCGCCTGTTCAGCGAGCTCGACGTGCTCGACAACGTGCGCGTCGCCGCCGCCGTGCGCGCGCGCTCCGGCCTGTTCCGCAGCCTCCTGCGGACGCCGCTCTACGTCGCCGAGGAGAAGGCGATCCTGGAGCGCTCGCGCGAGCTCCTCGACGTGCTCGGCATCGCGCACCGCGAGCACGAGCAGGCCAAGAGCCTGCCCTACGGCGACCAGCGCCGCCTCGAGATCGCGCGCGCGCTCGCGACCGAGCCGAGGGTGCTGCTCCTCGACGAGCCGGTCGCCGGCATGAACACGCAGGAGAAGCACGAGATGCGCGCGCTCATCCAGTCGCTGCGCGAGCAGTTCGACGTGGCGATCCTGCTCATCGAGCACGACATGGGCCTGGTGATGGACATCTGCGAGCACATCACCGTGCTCGATCACGGCGTGACCATCGCCGCGGGCAAGCCCGCCGACGTGCAGAACGATCCGGCGGTCATCGAGGCGTACCTCGGCGTCCCCGAGGACCAGGCGGCCGACGCCGCCGAGCCGGAGGTGGACTGATGGCGCTGCTCGAGGTCGACGCGCTCGAGGTGCGCTACGGCGGGATCCACGCGCTGCGCGGCGTGTCGTTCTCGGTCGAGGAGGGCCAGGTCGTCGCGCTCATCGGCGCCAACGGCGCCGGCAAGACCACGACGCTCCGCGCCATCTCCGGCCTCCTGCGCCCGAGCAAGGGCCACGTGCGCTTCGCCGGCAAGGACATCACCGGGATGCCGGCGCACAAGATCGTCGCGCTCGGGCTCTCGCATGCGCCCGAGGGCCGCGGCATCTTCGCCAATCTCACCGTCGACGAGAACCTCCAGCTCGGCGGCTACCTGCGCACCGACAAGGGCGCGGTCGCCAAGGATCGCGCCCACGCGCTCGAGCTGTTCCCGCGCCTGCGCGAGCGGCTCCAGCAGAGCGCGGGCACGCTCTCGGGCGGCGAGCAGCAGATGCTCGCCATCGCCCGCGCGCTCCTGGCCCGGCCCAGGCTCCTGCTCCTCGACGAGCCGTCGCTCGGCCTGGCGCCGCAGATGGTGGCGCTCATCTTCAAGATCGTGCGCACGATCGCGGCCGAGGGCACGACCATCCTGCTCGTCGAGCAGAACGCGCACATGGCGCTCGGCGTCGCCAGCACCGGGCACGTGCTCGAGGTCGGCTCGCTCGTGCACTCCGGCCCGGCCAAGGCGCTCGCGGCCGACGACGCCATCCGCAAGGCGTACCTCGGCGTGCACTAGCGCAACGTCAGCGCCGCCCAGGTCATCCCGGCGATGAGCGCCGCCGCGACGAGTGCCCACACCCACCACGGCGGTCCGCCGCCGCCGGCGAGCTTGCCCTTGTCGCGCGCGTCGCGCATCGCCCGCGAGACGCCGTGACCGATCGGGCCCGCCATCAGTCGATGACCTCGGGGTGACCGGCGCGGGCGCCGTGCTGCTGGATGTGCGACTCGACGTACGCGGCCATGTTGCCGTCGAGCGCGGCGAAGAGCGCGGGCACGAGCCCGATCGCGACCTCCGACGGCGCCCGGAACGCGTGATCGGCGCCGGCCGCGCGCAGGGCCGCCATGTCCGAGACTCGATCGGCGTGGGCGACGATCACTGCCTTCGGCGCGAGCGCACGCACGTGCTTGACCAGGTGCACGTTGCTCGTGCCCTTGAGCAGCGTGTCGGACACCGTCGACACGATCACGGCCGCGTTCTCGACGCCGGCGTGGCGGAGCACCTCGACGCTCGAGACGTCGCCGTAGACCACCTGCACGCCGCGCTTGCGCAGCTGCTCGTGGAGCGCGGCGTTGATGTCGATCACCAGCGTGTCGCGGATGAGATCGGGCTGGGTTCGCTCGATCTCGGCGATGAGCGCCGACGCGACGCGGTGGAAGCCCAGGAGCACGAGGCGCGGCGGCGACGCGTTCTCGGCCTCGGGCTTCGTGCTGCGTGAGCGGATGCCGACCTTGTCGAGCACGCCGCGGAGCTTCAGGTAGAGCTTGTCGGACATCGAGAAGAGGAACGGGGTGAGGAGCGCGGTCAGGACGAACGCGAAGATCACGACCGAGACCTCGGGGCCGCCGATGTGGCCGACCTGCGCGCCGAGGTAGGCGATGACCAGGCAGAACTCCGAGACCTGCGCGAGCTTGGCCGAGGCGTTCGTGGAGTTCCGGCGATCGAGGCCGGTCGTGTAGAAGAGCGGGAGGAACAGGAGGAAGCGCAGGGCGACGGCGATGACCGCGACCACCACCGCCAGCGCGATCACGTCGGCGCCGTCGGGGACCGGGATGCTCATGCCGAGACCGACGAAGAACAAGGTGACGAAGAAGTCTCGCAGGTGGATGACGCGGGCGACGACCTCGTAGGCGAACGGGGACGTCGCGATCGTGGCGCCGGCGATCAGCGCGCCCATCTCCATCGACACGCTCAGCTGCGTGCCGGTGAGGCCGACGCCGAAGCACCAGGCGAGCGCGAGGGTGACGACGAGCTCGGGCGAGCGCGCCACCACGTGGAACGCGTAGCCGAGGGCGTAGCGTGCGACGAGCGCGGCGCCGACGCCGAGGAGCGCCGTCCCGCCGAAGGTCTTCAGGATCGGCATGACCGACGGGTTGGCGAAGCTCGGCTGCAGCGCGAGGAAGATGATCGCCCAGATGTCCTGGAAGATCAGGATGCCGATGCAGAGGCGCCCCACCGTGCTGTCGAGCAGGCGGCGTTCGTGCAGGTACTTGACGACGAGCAGGGTCGACGAGAAGGAGCACGCGACGCCCATGTAGAGCGCGGTGTACGTGTTGCCGAGGAGCCCCCAGCCGGTCAACCCGATCGCGAGGAAGATGCCGGTGCCGGCGGCGAGCGTGAGCGGGACCTGGACCAGGCCGCTGATGACGAGCGTGCGCCCGCTGGAGAGGAGCGCGCCGAGGTTGACCTCGAGGCCGATGACGAAGAGGAGCAGCGTCAGGCCGAGGTTGGCGATCGTGTCGACGCTGCCCCGATCGACGATCGCCTCGAGGCCCGCGGGACCGAGGACGACGCCGGCGCCGAGCAGCGCGGCGATGGCGGGGATCTTGAGGCGCACGAACACCGCCGACAGGAGGCCGGCGGCGACGAGACACAGACCGAGGTCGCGGACGAGAGGGCTGACAGCGCCGGCGGCGCCGAGTCCCAGGAGCGGATCGAAGGACATCACTGCTCCACCCGGCGCGGCGCGCCGGTGTGAGGTTCCAGAGCGAGGAGGAGCGGCTCGAGCGCTCAGGGTGGCGGCGCACGCGCGCCCGCGCGCGGCGGCAGGAGGGCCTCGACCGGCGCTGACGGCGGGCTCGCCGTGGGCGGGACGATCGTGCGCGGTGGCGGCTCGATCACCAGGGGCACGGCGGCGAGGCACGCGCCGAGGGCCGAGCTGCGCGCGATGACCCTCGCGTGGAGGCCCTGCGGCGCGCTCAGCGAACGCGTCGGGGCGCGGTGGTGCGCGGGCTCGGCGCGGATCGACGCCTCGGTCGGCGTGGTCGTCGCCGCGGCGGCCCCGCTGCTCACGAGGCGCGCGATCACGAGGATCGCGGCGAGCAGGAGCGGAGCGTGGGGCCGAGGCACGCCGAATCGTACCGGATTCCGGCGGCGCTTGTCCGCTCAGGTCGTCGCGACATCGACCAGCGTCGGCGCGAGCACGCGCACCGCGTCGGCGGGCGCGATCTCGACGAGGAAGCCGCGGGCTCCGCCGTTCACCAGCATGCGGGGCAGGGTGGTGATCGATCGCTCCATGTAGATCGGCATGGCGCGGCGCAGGCCGAACGGCGAGGTCCCGCCGACCTGGTAGCCGGAGTGGCGATCGGCGACGTCGGGCGCGCACGGGGCGACCTGCTTCCGGCCGAGGAAGCGCGCCAGGTTCTTCGCCGAGACCTCGCGATCGCCGTGCATGAGGACGCACAGCGGCGAACGCGATTCGTCCTCGAAGATGAGCGTCTTCACCACCTCGTGCTCGTCGACGCCGAGCGCGGCGGCGGAGGCGGCGGTGCCGCCGCGCGGCTCCCAGTCGTAGAGGTGCGGCGCGAACGCGACCTGGTGCTGGCGCAGGACGCGGATCGCCATCGTGATCGGGTGCCGGTCGCGAGCCACGGGAGCTACAGTAGTCGTGAATCGCCGCGATGACGACGCATCACCACGATCCGTCCGAGCACGCACATCATCACGACTTCGCGGTGATGGTCGAGCGCGGCGAGCGCCGGACGCGGCTCGTCGTCCTGGTCACCCTGCTGATGATGGTCGGCGAGCTCGTCGCTGGCTACCTCACCGGGTCCATGGCGCTGACCGCCGACGGCTGGCACATGGCGACTCACGCCGGCGCCCTCGGGCTGGCCCTGTTCGCGTACTGGTTCGCGCGCACGCGGGCGAGCTCGTCGCGGTTCACGTTCGGCACCGGCAAGGTGTACGCGCTGGCCGGCTACACGAGCGGCGTGGCGCTCGGCGTCGTGGCCGTGTGGATGGCGATCGAGGCCGGCACCCGGCTGTTCGAGGAGCCGAGGATCCTCTTCGCGGAGGCGCTGCCGGTCGCCGTGATCGGCCTCGGCGTGAACATCGTGTGCGCGGTGCTGCTCGGCGGTGGGCACGGGCACGCGCACGACCACGAGGCCGGGGAAGAGAAGGTCGGGCACCGGCATGGGCATGGGCACGGGCACGGGCAGGGGCACGGAGAGCAGCTGACCGATCACAACCTGCGCGCGGCGTACTTCCACGTGCTCGCCGACGCGCTCACCAGCGTGCTGGCGATCGCCGCGCTCGTCGGCGGCGAGTACGCGGGCTGGTGGTGGCTCGATCCCGCCATGGGCTTCGTCGGCGGCGTGCTCATCGCGCGCTGGGCGGTCGTCCTCTGCCGCGACGCCGCCGCGCAGCTCGTCGACGCCGTGCCGACCGAGGAGCTCGTCGATCGCATCGAGACGCACCTCGAGCGGCTGGACGACGTCCACGTCGCCGACCTGCACGTCTGGGAGCTCGCGCCCGGCAAGCGCGGCTGCATCGTCTCCCTCGTCAGCGCCCGGCCGCGCGACGTCGACTTCTACCGCAAGGAGATCCTCGGCATCGTGCAGCTCGCGCACCTGACGGTCGAGGTCCACGGCTGCGAGCGCGGGCACGGGCGCGAGTCGAATCCGATCTCCGCGTGACCATTCATGATCACGCGTTGTGCTCCGGGGTCGCACATGACGGCACACGGGAGCACCGGCGAGAAGCGAGGTTGCAGCACGTGTCAGCCAAAGTTCGTGCAGCGATGAGCCTTCAGCGTGTTACGACGAGCCGCGGTCGGGGGACCGTGGCTGCAACACCTGGAGGTATCGATGACGAAGACGGAGAACACCGCCGTCAACCGGCTGATCGAGCAGGCGCACGAACGTCCCCTGGACGCTGACGACGCGCTCTTCTCGTCGCCGCCTCCCCGGCGGCACACGCTGCCCCGCCCGTTCCCGAACCGCATCGCGGGGATCGAGCCGCCGGCGCCGATGCCGCGGCATCGCATCCCGTCGTCGACGCAGACGCAGCTCGCGGCGGCGCCGCCACCCGCGCGTCCAGCCGAGCTCGAGGATTCGGGGCTGCTCGAGCTCGACGACGAGGTCGACGACGACGATGATCTCCCGCTGACGATCGGCGAGCCCGCGCTTCGCCTGGCCGACATCCAGCCGATCGCCGCGCGCCCGTCCGAGCTCGGCGGCGTGCTGCCGATCGACGAGCAGAGCTGGTACGAGGAGAGCGTCGGCGTCGATCGCGTCGACGAGGCGCAGCTGGGGACCCGGTTCGTGCGGCGCAAGAGCCGCGTGCCGTCGATGCTCCTGCTCGGCGCCGCGTTCGCCACGGGGCTGGTCGCGACCGCGGTGATCGCGTGGCCGAGCCGCCAGGCGAGCGTCGCGCCGGTGACGCCGCCGACGACGGCGCCCGCGGCGAAGGTCGAGGCGCCGGTCGTGCAGCCGGCGGTGGTCGAGGCGGTCGCGGCGCCCACGGTCGTCGAGCCCGCCGTCGTCGAGCCCGCGGTCGTCGAACCTGTCGTCGTCGAACCCGTGGTCGTCGAACCTGTCGTCGTCCAGCCTGCGGCGCCGGCCAAGCTCGCCGTCGAGCTCGTCTCGCAGCCCGAGGGCGCCGCGGTGCTGCTCGTCGAGGCGGGTACGACGATCACGCTCGGCGCGACGCCGCTCTCGCACGAGCTCGATCCCACGCGCTCGTACGAGCTGATGTTCACGCTCGCGGGCCACAAGTCGGCCCTGGTCACCGTCGACCCGCGCAGGTCGCAGCGCGTGGACGTCGACCTCGCGTCGTCGACCGCGACCGCCGCGCCGCGCGCCGAGGCGGCGGTGGTGCGCGCCGAGGCGGCGGTGGAGCGCGTCGAGCCGACGCCCGCGGCGAAGCCCGAGCGCAAGGCCGCCGCGAAGCCGGCCACGAAGCCGACCCGGCCGGCGCGGGTGGCGAAGGCCGAGCCCGCGCGTCCCGCGGCCCCGGCGGCCGGCGGCAAGGGGATGCTGATGCTCGGCTCGAAGCCGCCGTGCGACATCTTCATCGACGGCAAGCCGACCCGCCTCAAGACGCCGCAGCGCGAGCTCAAGCTCTCGCCGGGCCCGCACAAGATCACGCTGGTCAACCGCGAGCACAAGATCACCGAGACCTTCACCGTGGACGTGAAGGCCGGCGCGCCGACCAAGGTCGTGAAGGACCTGACCAAGCGCATGAAGTGATCCCGCGGCGGGCGTAGAATCGGCTCGATGGCCGACGTCCCCGCAGGTGCCAGCGCGACGCTCGCGGCAGCCGATCCGCTGTCGTGGGTCGTCGCGTTCGATTTCAAGGACAAGACCGACCCCATCATCCCGATCGCCGAGGCCAAGGCGGCGATGTCGGCCGGGAAGTTCTGCTGGATCGATATCGACGTGGCGCGCGTCGAGGACGCCCGGGCCCTGCTCACCGAGCTGGGCCTCATCGCGCCGGAGATCATCGAGGACGCGCTCACGCGTGAGCCCGCGACCCAGATCGCGCGCTACGACGATTACATCCACCTGGTGATGTCCGGCTGCCGCCTGGTCGGACACAAGTTCGAGCTCGAGCGCGTCGACGCGGTCATGGGGGCGCAGTTCCTGCTCACGCTCCACCGTGGTCAGGCCGTGTTCCTCGAGACCGTCCGCAAGAGCTACCACGCCGACTTCGTCCGCTTCGCCCAGAGCCCGAGCTTCATGCTCTACGAGCTCTGGGATCACCTGCTCGACAACTACCTCGCCGTCCACAAGGCGTTCGAGGAGCGCGTCGAGGAGGTCCAGCACACGCTCATCGGCGACGTCGACGAGAAGGTCTTCGCCGAGGCCTCGGAGCTGGGCTCGGACCTCCTCCACCTGCGCAAGATCGTCCTGCCCGCGCGCGCGGTGCTCACCGAGCTCTCGACGCGCAAGTCGCCGTTCGTGAGCGAGGCGACCCAGCCGTTCCTCGGCAACATGGTCGGCACCGTCGAGCGCGTGCTCCAGGACGTGCTCGTCGATCGCGACATCCTCTCCGGCGCGCTCAACAACTACATGTCCATGGTGGCGCACCAGACCAACCAGGTCATGGGCAAGCTCACCATCGTCAGCTTCATCTTCCTCCCCTTGACCTTCCTCTGCGGCATCTGGGGCATGAACTTCGACGTGATGCCCGAGCTGAAGTGGGAGTACGGCTACCTCGTCTTCTGGGGCGCCGTGATCTCGATCGTCGTGGGCCTGGTCGCGTTCATGAGGTACATCAAGCTGCTCTGACTCCTGCTACGTTCGGGGCATGGAGCTCCGTAACGCCGGGGGCACGCAGGGCGGCACTGGCATGTTCCTCATCGGGCTGGGCATGTTCTGCGCCGGCCTCTACCTCCTCTTCCAGCAGATCGACGTGCACGGCGGCTACTGGCGCTGGGGCATGGGCAACGAGTCGAGCTTCGGGCTCACGCTCGTGCCACTGCTTGCCGGCGTCGGGTTCCTGTTCTGGGACGGCAGCTCGAAGGTCGGCTGGCTGCTCGCCGGCATCGGGCTCGTGATCCTCGTCGCCGGGATCATCGCCAACATGCAGATCCACTGGCGGCGCACGTCGCTGTTCAACGCGCTCATGATGCTCGCGCTCGTCGCCGGCGGTCTCGGCCTGATGGCGCGCGCGTTGCGTCCGGTCGGCGGCGGCGGCGGCGACCGCGGCGACCGCGGCGATCGCGGCGACGAATGAGCGCCGCGCCTACCGCCGCGCGGGCCCGGGCGGTGACGTTCGACGCCGGGCAGACGCTGGTCGAGCTCGACACCGCGATGCTGTCGCGCCGGCTCGCCGAGCGCGGCCTCGACGTCGAGGTCGCGGCGCTCGAGGCGGCGCAGGCGCCGGCGTGGCGTCGCTACGAGCAGGTCGTGAAGGACGGCGGTCACGAGGCGCCGTGGCAGCTCTTCATGCGCACGCTCCTCGAGGGCGCGGGCGTGGCGGCGGACGGCGCGACGCCGCTGGCCGCGTGGCTCTGGGGCGAGCAGCCGACGAAGAACCTGTGGCGGCGGCCCATCCCCGGCATGTTCGAGCTCGCGGCCGAGCTGACGGCGCGCGGCGTGCCCGTCGGCATCCTCTCCAACTCCGAGGGCAAGCTCGCCGAGCTGATCGACGAGATCGGGTGGAGCGCGCCGTTCCGGGTCATCGTCGACTCGGGGAAGCTGGGCGTCGCCAAGCCCGATCGCGCGATCTTCGAGCACGCGGCGCGCGCGCTCGGGGTCGCGACCGCGGAGGTCGTGCACATCGGCGACTCGCGCACCGCCGACATCGACGGGGCGCGCGCGGCGGGCATGCGCGCGATCTGGTTCGGCGCGGCGGCGCGGGAGCGCCCCGAGGACGGCGCCGAGGTGGCAATCGCTGCCGACGCCGGCGCGGTGCGCGCCGCGCTGGTACGCTGGGGGCTCGCATGACGAGCGCCGGCCCCGACGCGACGGAGCAGGGATGAGAGCGCTCGTCACGGCGGGGCTGGTGGCGCTGGCCCTCGCGGTCGGCGCCGGCCCCGCCGTGGCGCAGCCGGCGGACGACGCCGCCATCGAGAAGGCGACGCGCGAGGTGCTCGACCGTCGTTACCAGCGCGAGCTGCCGATCGGCCAGCTCGAGCTGAGGCCGGGCGACCGCCCCAAGGACGGCCGCCCCAAGGCCGCGCCGGGCCGCGCGCGCCGGGCGCCGGACCGGGCGCGCAGCGAGCACGACGAGCGCGGGATGGCCTCGCCGCTGTCCGCGGTGATGCGGATGATCGTCTTCGGGATCCTGGCGGTCGCGGTCGTCATGATCCTCCTGTGGCTCGTGCGCGACCTGCGCCGTGGATCGGACGCCGAGTCGCTCGAGGGCGAGGAGGTCCCGCAGCCGACGGTCGACCAGGGCGTGATCGAGCGACCGGTCGGTGACGCCGACGAGCTCGCGCGCGCGGGTCGCTTCGCCGAGGCGATCCACACGCTGCTCCTGCGCACGCTCGTCGAGCTGGTGCGCGCCACGCGCACGCGCGTGCCGGCGTCGCTCACCTCGCGCGAGATCCTCGAGCGGGTGCCGCTCGTGCCGGCGGCGCGCGCGGCGCTCTACCAGCTGGTCGCGGCCGTCGAGGTCACCTACTTCGGCGACGAGGTGCCCGGCGCCGCCGACTACGAGCGCTGCCGCGGCGAGTTCCAGCGCTTCGCCGAGGCGTATCGCAGCGCCGGCGGCGGCGCGGGGCTGGGGGTGGCGGCGTGACCGCGGGCAGCACCAGCGCCGCGCCCCAGGCCGCGTTCTCGCGCACCGCGGGCGTGCTGGTCGCGGCGGTCATCGGCGTCTCGCTCGTCGGCATGATCCTGCTCTCGGTGTTCCTCGACGACATCACCGGCCGGCCGTCGGCGTCGTCGGATGGCTACTCGGTGTCGGCCATCGGGCACCACGGGCTCGTCGAGGTGCTCGAGGAGCTGGACGTGCCGGTCGTGGTCAGCCGCCACGGCTCGGGCGCCAAGGCCAAGGGTGGCGTGCTGGTCATCGCCGAGCCGGTCGTGCCGCTCGACGACGCGGCGGCGGCCGCGAGGCTCCACGCGCTGGTGACCTCGGCCGACACGGTGCTGCTGGTCCTGCCCAAGTGGTACGGCACGCCGCGCGGCGACAACCGCCGCTGGCTCGAGGACGTGGTCGCGCTCGACGGCGCCGAGGTCGAGGCGCCGCTGCGCGCGCTCGACTCGCAGGCGTCGGTGATCCGCGTCAAGCCGTCTGCCGGCGCCGGCGACGTCGCGGACGAGGTCACCCGCATCGACCCGGGCACGCCGAGCTTCCAGCTCGCGCCCGACTTCGCGACCGCGCAGCTGGTCGAGGGTGAGGACGACGTGCTGCAGACCGTCGACGGCTACCCGCTGGTCTTCCGCCTCGACGTCGAGGGCACGACGGTCTTCGTCCTCACCGATCCCGACGTCCTCAACAACGCCGGCCTGGCACGCCCCGGCAACGCGCGCTTCGCGGTCCGGCTCGTCGACCACGCGCGGTTCGGCGGACCCGTCGTGTTCGACGAGACGCTGCACGGGTACGCCGAGGAGCCGAGCCTGTGGAAGGCGCTCTTCCGCTTCCCGCTCGCGCTCGTGACGTTGCACGTCACGCTCCTGATCGTGGTCGTGGTGTGGGCGGGACTCGGGAGCTTCGGCCCGGCGAGGAGCGCGGCGCCGGCGCTCGCCGCCGGCAAGGAGTACCTCGTGCGCAACACGGCGGCGCTCCTGCGCGTCGCCGGCCACCACGGGCACGCCCTCGACCGCTACCTGGCGTCGGCGATCGACACCGTTCGCGCCGAGCTGCACGCGCCGCGCGACCTCGGCGCCGCCGAGCTGCCGGCGTGGCTCGAGCGGGTGCGCACCGCCCGCGGCGGCACCATCCCGTTCCCCGAGCTGCGCGATCAGGTCGCCGAGGCGGTGCGCACGCGCAACGCCCGGGCGGTGCTGGCGGCGGCGGACCGCGTCCATCGCTGGCGCGTGGAGATGACCCATGGACCTCAACACCATCCGTGAAACCGCGGTCGCGCTGCGCGGCCAGATCCACCGCGTCGTCGTCGGTCAGGACGAGGCGATCGACCTGCTGTTGACGTCGCTCCTGTGCGAGGGCCACATCCTCTTCGAGGGCGTGCCCGGCGTGGCCAAGACGCTGCTCGCCCGCGCGTTCTCCGCCGGCCTCCAGCTGCAGTTCGGTCGCGTGCAGTTCACGCCCGATCTCATGCCGGGTGACGTCATCGGCACCAACCTGTTCAACTTCCAGACCGGCCGCTTCACGCTGACCAAGGGGCCGATCTTCACCGACCTGCTGCTGGCCGACGAGATCAACCGCACGCCGCCCAAGACCCAGGCGGCGCTGCTCCAGGCGATGCAGGAGCGGCTGGTCACGATCGACGGCACCACCCACGATCTCGGGCGGGGCTTCATGGTCATCGCCACCCAGAACCCGATCGAGCAAGAAGGCACGTATCCGTTGCCCGAGGCCCAGCTCGATCGCTTCCTGTTCAAGGTCGTGATCGGCTACCCGACGCGCGATCAGGAGCGCGCGATCGTGGCCCGCCACGGCCACGCCACGGCGATGCCCCGGATCGAGGAGTTCGGCATCGAGCCGGTCGCCGACCTCGAGCGCCTGGGGGCGATGCGCCGCGTGGTGCAAGAGGTGAAGCTGTCCGACGCGATCCTCGACTACATCGTCGACCTGGTGCGGGCCACGCGCGAGCGGTCGAGCCTGGCGTTCGGGGCGTCGCCGCGCGCGGCGACCATGCTCGCCTCGGCGGCGCGCGCGTACGCCGCGCTCGGCGGGCGCGACTTCGTCCTGCCCGACGACGTGAAGACGCTCGCCGTGCCGGCCTTGCGCCACCGCGTCGTGCTGTCGCCCGGCGCCGAGATCGAGGGCGCCACCGCCGAGGGCGTCGTCCGCCAGATCCTGGAGCAGGTCGCCGCGCCGCGCTGAGCCGCCGAGCGCGCGAGAGCCACCATGCGTCCCACCCTCCGCTTCGTGATCGTCCTGGTCGCCGCCCTGCCCGCGGCCGTGGCGCCGGCGGTCCTGGGCGCGGGCGCGTTCCCGGCGTGGGTGGCGGTCATCGGCGCGCTCACGATGGTGCTCTTGCTCGACGCCGTGCTCGGCGCGCCGCGCCGCCGGGTGAGCGTGTCGACCGAGGCGCCGCCCCAGATCTTCATCGGCGACACCGGCGAGCTGGTCGTCACCGTGAAGGTGAAGAGCACGCGCACGCCCGAGATCGAGCTGGTGCCGGAGATCGAGGGCGACGTGACCCGCCCGGCGCCGGCGCGCTTCCGGTTGCGTCCGGAAGCCGGACAGTCGACGGCGGTCGTCCGCTTCCCGCTCCTGCCCACGCGGCGCGGGACGCCGCGCGTGGTCGCCGTGCACCTGCGCTGGGTCGGGCCGCTCGGGCTCGTCGAGCGCCGCTGGCGCCGTCCGCTCGACGTGCCGGTCGCGGTCGTCCCCAACCTCGGCGCGGTGCGCGCGATGGCGCTGCGCATGCTGTCGAACCGGGAGCTCATGTCGGGGCTCAAGGTCGAGCGCTACCTCGGCGACGGCAGCGAGTTCGAGATGCTGCGCGAGTACGTCCCGGGCCTCGACCACCGTGCGATGGACTGGAAGGCGTCGGCGCGCCACACCAAGCTCCTCTGCCAGCAGTTCCGCGCCGAGCGCAACCATCAGGTGATCATCGCGATCGACAGCGGGCAGCTCATGAGCGAGCCGCTCGCCGGCATCCCGCGCCTCGATCACGCGGTCAACGCCGGCCTGCTCCTGTCGTGGATGTGCCTCAAGACCGGCGACCGCGTCGGCCTGCTCGGCTTCGACGAGAAGGTGCGGACGTGGTCGGAGCCGGCGGGCGGCATGCACGCGTTCCCCCGGCTGACCCGCCAGACCGCCGAGCTCGCCTACCACCGCGCCGAGAGCAACTACACGCTCGCGCTCGCCGAGCTGGCGCAGCGGGTGAAGCGGCGCTCGCTGGTCGTGCTGTTCACCGACTTCCTCGACACGATCACCGCCGAGCTCATGATCGAGAACGTGCGGCGGCTCGCCCGGCACCACCTCGTGCTGTTCGTCGCCGTGGGCGATCCGGCGGTCGACGGCTGGGTGCGGCGCGGGCCGCGCTCGCTCGCCGACCTGCACGAGGCCGTCGTCGCCGGCGGCTTCGCGCGCGAGCGCCGCCTCGTGCTCGAGCGCCTGCGCCGCGCCGGCGCGATGATCATCGACACCACGCCCGAGCACTTCTCGATGGCGCTCCTCAACCGCTACCTCGACATCAAGCGCCGGGAGCTGCTGCGATGACGAGCGCCAGCCGCAAGGAGCGAGCCGGCGCGAGGGGACAACCATGACGGCGCTGGGCGCCTACACCGGCGACGCCAGCCTGCGCTCCGTGCAGTTCCGGCGCGAGCGCGAGGCGACGTGGCGCGAGCTCGAGGACCTGCTCCAGCGGGTGCACGACAAGGGGCTCTCTGGCCTGTCCGCCGAGGAGCTGGCGACCCTGCCGCACCTCTATCGCTCGACGCTGTCGTCCCTGTCGGTGGCGCGCGCGATCTCGCTCGATCGCGCGCTGGTCGAGTACCTCGAGAGCCTGGTCGCGCGCAGCTACGTGGTCGTCTACGGCTCGCGCGAGCGCGCCCGCACCCGCATCTGGGCGTTCCTGCGCTGGCGGTTCCCGGCGGCGGTGCGCGCCGGTCGCTGGCACGTCGTGCTGTCCTTGCTCTTCACCCTGGCCGGCGCCGTCGCCGCCTTCCAGATGGTGAGCGCGGACAGCGACACCTACTACATGTTCGTCGATCCCTCGCTCGCGCAGGGCCGCGACCCGTCGGCCCCGACGTCGGAGCTGCGCGATCAGCTCTACGACGAGCAGGACTTCAACCACGGCCTCACCCACTTCGCGTCGGCTCTGTTCAACAACAATTCGCGGGTCGGCATCCTCGCCTTCGCGCTCGGCTTCCTCGCCGGGATCCCGACCCTCATCCTGCTCCTGCAGAACGGGCTCATGCTCGGCGCGTTCGCGGCGCTCTACGCGTCGCGCGGGCTCTCGTGGGACCTCTGGGGCTGGCTCTTGCCCCACGGCGTGACCGAGCTCCTCGCCGTCATCCTGTGCGGCGGCGCCGGCTTCCTGCTCGCGCACGCGATCGTCTTCCCCGGCTCGGAGCCGCGCGTCGACGCCCTCCGCCGGCGTGGCCGGCAGGCGGCCGAGATCGTCCTCGGGTCGGTCGTGATGCTGTTCATCGCCGGCCTGATCGAGGGCATCTTCCGCCAGACCGTCACCAGCATCGACGTGCGCTACGCGGTGGCCGGCTCGACCGCGCTCTTCTGGATCTGGTACTTCGGCTGGTGTGGGCGGGCGCGCGAGCGCCTGGAAGGGGCGGTGCCGTGGCGGTAGCGCGCTACCTCGATCGCAGGGGCGACGGCAGCCGCCGGCGCGAGATCGTGACGCCCGAGGGCATCCCGATCCAGTTCACGCTGGCGAGCATCGGCGAGCGCATGACGGCGCTCACCATCGACATCGCGCTCATCCTGGCCGCGGTGTTCGCCGCCGTGCTGTTCGCGAGCATCGCCTCGCCCGGCGAGGACGACTGGATCTCGGCGCTGGCGCTGCTCCTCGTCACGCTCTCGCGCCACTTCTACTTCGCGTTCTTCGAGATCCGCGGCCACGGCGCGACGCCGGGCAAGCGCGCGGCGGGCATCCGCGTCATCGACGCGCGGGGTGGCTCGCTCGAGGCGAGCGCGGTGCTCGCCCGCAACCTGGTGCGCGAGCTCGAGCTGTGGATGCCGCTCACGTTCCTCTTCGCGTCTCACCTGGTGTGGCCCGACGCGCCGGTGTGGATGTGGATCGTGGCGTGTGGTTGGCTCCTGGTCGTCGCGTTCCTGCCGCTCTTCAACAAGGACAACCTGCGGGTCGGCGACCTCATCGGCGGCACCCTGGTCGTGGTGCAGCCCAAGGTCCAGCTGCGCATCGACCTGGCCGACGCGGTGGTCGCCGCGCGGCCGACGGCGGCGCGGACGGCGACGTACACGTTCACCGAGGCCCAGCTCGAGGTCTACGGCATCTACGAGCTGCAGGTGCTCGAGGGCCTCCTGCGCGGCGAGGCGGCGGCCGACGCGACGGCGGTGTCGACGGTCGCCGACAAGATCCGGGCGAAGATCCAGTACGCGGAGAAGGTGCCGCTCGGCCAGGACGAGCGCTTCCTCGCCGATTTCTACACCGCGCTCCGCGCGCACCTCGAGAAGCGGCTCCTCTTCGGCAAGCGCCGCGAGGACAAGTTCGACAAGCGGGCGTAGCGCCCCCGGGAAGCGCCCAGCGCTACTCGAAGATCTTCGCGAGATCGGCCGTCGAGACGCCGTCCTTGACCTCGCGCAGCCGGCTGTAGGTCACGCCCTGCATCACGGCGCCGATCGTCCCGAAGACGAAGTTGATGGCCAGCACGGTGACGAGCAGCGCCTGGATCTTGCCGGCGTGGCCCTGGGGATCGATGAGGCTCATCGCGCCGACGATGGCCCCGATGCGCGCGCCCCAGAACAGGATCATCAACCCGAAGATGCGCATGCGGTTGCCCTCGGTGAGGGCGAAGCTGCGCGTGAGCGTCCCCATCACGCCCGGCCGCTCGCACACGGCGGCGGGCACGGCGACGTAGAGGCCGGTGGCGAGGACGAACGCGGGGATGACGAACGGGTACGCGCCGAAGAGCACGCACCAGTAGAGGAGGAAGACCGTGAAGAAGACCGGGAAGAAGCGCTTGAGCCCCTGCCACACGCAGGCACCGACCCCTGCGTGGGTGCCGTTCAGCTCCTGCACGACGCCGTACACGATCGGCGCGGCCAGGAACTGATCGGCCGCGTAGGTCGCGAACATCAGGATGAGGACCCACCACATCCCGCGCGTCTCGGACAGCCCGCCCTCGGTGCGCACCTCCATGACCTCGCTCACCGTGTAGATGATGAGCGGCGAGAAGAAGATGAGGCCGAGGAGGACGATCGAGACGATGTTCTTGGCCCACACCGACATGCTCTGGCGGATGCAGCCGAACACGGTGTAGCGGAGATCCATCGCCCGCGGATGGTATCAGGTTCTCGGCTTCTGCCAGCGCTCGACGCGAGCCTCGTACCCGCCGAGGTCGACGTCGCGCGCGAAGAGCAGCTCCATCCCGCGCTTGCGGAGGACGACGCCGGTGCGCTCGGCGGCCGGCGTGATCCAGACGAGGCGTCCGCCGGGCGCGAGCAGGCCCGGGACCCGCGCCGCGAAGCGCTCGAGCAGGAGCCCGGCGTCGCCGCGGACGCGCCGCCCGAGCGGCGGGTTGGTGATGACGAGGCCGAGCTTCGCCGGCGGCGTGTGGTCGAGCGCGTCGGCGCGGGTGAGCGTCGCGGTGACGCCGGCGGCGGCGAGGTTCTGGCGCGCGGCGGCGAGCGCGCGCTCGTCGAGGTCGGTGCCGTGCAGCTGCGCCGGGCCGAGGCGGCCGCGCTCGCACAGCTCGGCGCCCGAGCCGCAGAACGGATCCCAGACGTGCTCGCCGGGCACGGCGCCGGCGATGCGGGCGAGGGCGGCGGCGATCGTCGGGTGCGACGCGGCGGGGACGTCGGCCCTGCGCCACGCGAAGCGCTCGTCGACGAAGCGGTGCGGGCGCAGCTCGAGGTGGCGCTCGTCGGCGGTGACGACGACCTCCCACGTCGTGTCGCGCGGCTGGTTGCGCAGGGTGGGCGCCAGCTCGCGCGCGCGCGCGGCGGTGGCCCACACGAGCGCGCGGCGGTGTCCGCCCTGCTCGAAGTCGAGGCGCCAGCGGACCGGGCCGCGGGTCCACGCGGCGAGGAGCGGCGCCGCGGCGGCGACGGCCTGAGCGATCGCGTCGGCCCGTTCGTCCTTCGACTCGGCCCCTGCGGGGCCTCGCTCGGGACGAACGAGCTCCACCAGCACGCCGGCGGTGAGCAGCGTGCGCGCGCTCAGCAGCGGCCGCAGCGGACCACGCAGCGTCGTGCGCACCAGGCCCGGGCCGAGACGCTCGACCGGCAGGCCGGCGTCGTGCAGCTCGCCGGCGAGGACGGTCTCGAGCCCGGCGCGGCAGCGCGCGACCATCACCACCGGCGCCGGCGGGGCGACGTCGAGCGCGACCTCGGACGGCGCGTCGTCGGCGTCGCGCTCGGCGATGAGCAGCGCCTTGCCGCGCCGGCGCGCGAGCTCGGCGTCGCCGCCCGCGTCGGGCGCCATCGCCGCCAGCCGGCGCGCCGCCTCGCCGCCGCCGACCTTGCCCAGCGCCTCGGCCGCCGCGCGCCGGTGATCCGGCGGCAGCTCGTCGCGGTCCCAGTACGCGACCAGCGCCGCCCGCGCCTCGTCGCCGCCGACCTTGCCGAGCGCCATCACCGCCGCGCGCCGCACGCGTGGTCGCGCGTCGTCGAGCGCGCGCACGAGCGCCTCGCGCGCGTCGGTCGCGGCGGCGCCGGCGGCGTCCCGTGTCGCGACCTCGCCCAGCGCGGGCACGAGCCGCGCGCCGCCGCCCTCGTCGACCGCGTCGAGCGCGCGCACGAGCGCCGCCGCGACGACCGTCGCGTCGCCGCGGGCGAGCGCGCGCCGCACCGCCGCGCCGGCGTCGGCGTCGCCCGCGAGCAGCGCCACCAGCGGCGCGACGTCGCGCCGGCCGGGCGTGTACCCGGCCTGCACCAGGCGCGCCCGCAGCGCGGCGTCGTCCGCGTCGCTCATGATCGGCGACTCACAGCTGCGCCGTCAGGAACCCGACCACGTCGGCGAGGAACGTCTCGTCGACCTCGGCCTCGGGATCCGAGTACTCGGAGATGTCGCCGGTCTTGCTCGCGGCGAAGAGGTGATTGAGGCCGGGGTACACCTTCTTCACCACCACCTTGTTCTGCCGCTTCAGCGCGGCCTCGAGCGCGTCGGCGTCGGCGACCTTGACCTGCTGATCGAGCGCGCCCTGCGCGACGAGGACGGCGACGCCCTTGACCTTCGCCGCGGTCGCCGCGGGGTCGTGCCGCAGGTGCGACGCGATCCACGCCTGTCCCTTGCTCCACGCCTCGGCCTCCGCGGGATCGAGCCCCGCGGGCAACGGCTTGCCGGCGCGCAGCGCGTCGTACACCGTCCTGCGCTTGGCCAGGTCGGCCGCGACCTCGGCCTCGGACTTGCCGGACCGGACGAGGGCGTTCCGCGCCTGCTCGTCGAGGATCACGTCGAACGGTCGACCGGTGCCGGCCATCAGGACCAGCGCGCGCGGCTTCGGCGTGAGCGAGAGCGTGACGAGCGGCGCGAGGATGCCGCCCTCCGAGTGGCCGACGATGCCGGTCCGCGCGGGATCGACCGCCGGCTCCGCGCGCAACGCCGTGATCGTCGCCGCGGCGTCCGCCGCGTACATCTGCAAGGTCACGTGCTCCGTGCCGCCGGTCGACGCGCCGCCGCCGCGATCGTCGCAGCGCAGGGAAGCGATCCCCGCCTGGCCCAGCGCGATCGCCATGGTCTTGAAGATCGACAGCTTCAGGCCGCCGGGCCCGTAGGTGTCCTCGTCGCGATCCTGCGTGCCCGAGCCGGTGATGAAGATGACGCCGGGCAGCGCCCGCGTCGGCCCCTTCTTCGTCCGCTTCTTCACGTCGCGGTGCGACGCGGGCAGGAGCAGCGTGCACCCGAGCTTCGCCGGCTCCACGCCGGGCGCCGCCGGCACGTCGACGGTGCGGTCGAGCTCGACGAGCCCGTCGGGCAAGGCCGGCTTCTCGCGCGGCTTGCGCCGCAGCGCCGCGACGCGCGCCTCCTCGCCCGTGCGTGTGACCGTGAGACCCTGGAGGGGAACGTCGACGCCGAGGTACCGCTGGCCGTCGCAGTAGACGTCGAGGGCGAGCATCCCGGCGACGTCGAACGAGACCACGCGGACGCCGCCCGCCTCGCGCACGGCGCCGCGCTTGATCGCGATCCCCGGGAACGCCGTCAGCTGCGGCGCGTCGCTCGCGCACAGCGCGGCGAGGTGCGCGAAGCTCGTGCTGTCGAGGTACAGGTCGACGGGGCCGCTCGCGCGCTGCTCCCTGGCCGCGGCGTCGCCGATCTTGATGGTGGCGACCATGGCGTCCGGGCCGCCGGCGAGGGACGTGACGATCGCGGTGCCGGAGACGCTCGTCGTCAGGACGCCGCGCAGCGGGCGGCCCTGCGCGTCGTAGCGGAGCTCCCCGCGCCCGCGCACGACCTGACCGGCGAGCGTCATGTCGATGTGGCTCTCGACGACGACCTCGTCGCCCACGCGCCGCACCTCGAAGCCCTCGGTGCCGGCGGGGGCGCCGTCGAGGGCGATGGCCAGGGTGCCGCCGTCGAGCTTGGTCTCGGGCGCCGGCGCGCCGCCGACCGGAACCACCGGGTCGCCGCTGTCGGGTGGTGTCGGCGTCGTCTTCGACGTGGTGGAGCCGGCCGGACAGCATCCGGCGAGCGCGAGGGCGAGCAGGGATCGAGCGCGCAGCACGGACGCATCGTACAATCGCGCGATGCCAAGGTGGTCCCTCGTGATCGTGATGCTCGTGGCCTGCGGCGGCGACGACGGCGATGGCGACGGCGGCGGGAGCGACGTCCCCGCGCTCGCGTACTGCGATCCCGCGCGCGCGTGGCCGGACGGGGCGACCGCGCTCGAGGCGCGCATCGTGACGCTCGTGAACGAGCGTCGCGCGGCCGGCGCGACGTGCGGCGGTCAGGCGATGCCCGCGGTCGCGCCCCTGGCCGCCGATCCGGCGCTGCGCTGCGCCGCGCGCGTACACACGCAGGACATGGTCGACCGCAACTTCTTCGACCACACCAACCCGAGCGGCGAGGATCCGTGGGACCGGATGGAGCTGGCGGGCTACATGTGGAGCAACGCGGGGGAGAACATCGCCGGCGGCAACGCCACCGCGGAGGCGACGATGCAGCAGTGGATGGGCTCGAGCGGCCACTGCCGGAACATCATGAACGGCGACTACGAGCACATCGGCGTCGGGCACGTCGAGAGCGACGCGCTCTGGACGCAGGTCTTCGGCGCGCCGCGCTGAGCGAGCGCCCGAGCGAGATCGACCCATGAAGCAGCAGCGCATCGCGGAGCTCGACTGTGTCCTCGCCGGTGGCGACGACGGCGACGGCGGCGGCGACGGCCCGATGATCGTGCTCCTCCACGGCTTCGGCGCCGGCGGCGACGATCTGGTCGCGCTCGCCGACTGGATCGACGCGCCGGCCGGCACGCGCTGGGTCTTCCCGGCGGGACCGCTCACGATGCCGCCGCTCTACGGCGACGCCCGCGCGTGGTGGATGATCGACCTCGAGCGGCTCGAGCGCGAGCTCGCCAGCGGGCGCCCCGCCGATCGCGCCGCCGAGGTGCCCGAGGGGCTGGCCGCCGCGCGCACGGCCGTCCTCGGCCTGCTCGACGCGCTCGCCCGCGATCACCGCCGCCGCGACGACGCCTTCGTGCTCGGCGGCTTCTCGCAGGGCGCGATGCTGTCGGTCGACGTCGCGCTCCACGGCGCGCGGCCGCGCGGGCTCGTGCTCCTGTCGGGCACGCTCGTCGCCGAGGTCGAGTGGCGCCAGCACGTGGCGGCGCTCGCCGGGCTGCGCGTCTTCCAGAGCCACGGCACCAAGGACGGGCTCCTCTCGTTCGCCGGCGCCGACAAGCTGCACGCGTTCCTCGTCGAGGGCGGCGCCGAGGTGGCCTTCGTGCCGTTCCCCGGCGGCCACGAGATCCCGCCGCCGGTGCTCGAGCTGGTCGAGGACTTCCTCCCGCACGCGCTGGCGCCGCGCTGATCGCGGCGGCGTCCCTCAGGGCGCGGCGCGGCGGAACGTCGCCACGACCGGGAAGTGATCGGAGCGGCCGGCGTTCACGACGCGCGCGTCCAGCGCGACGAGCCGCGGGTCGGCGACGACGTGGTCGAGGCGGCTCTTCACCGGCCCGAGGCTGGTCCGCCACTGCCAGGTGTCGGCATCGGGCTGGAACGCGGGCAAGACCGTGACCAGGCGGCGCCCGGCGAGGAAGCGCAGCGCGAGCCCGCGCTCGTCCTCGTTGAAGTCGCCGACGACGAGCGCCGGCAGGTGCGGATCCTTGTCGAGGAGCGGCGCGAACGCCTCGATCTCGCGGCGGCGCACGCGCTTCGACGGGAAGTAGCCGGAGACGACGGAGCCGTGCTCGTCGAGCGGCGGCCGCAGGTGCACGGCGAGCACCTGCACGTCGCCGAGCGGCGCCGACACGACCACGCGCCACGCCGGGAACCAGCCGCCGCCGGTCGGCTCGACGTACTCGCGCTCGACGAGCGGGACCTTCGACAGGAACGCGAGCCCACCCGCGCCGCAGCAGTGCCGGAACCGCATGTGCGGGTAGTCGACGGCGAGCTCGGCACGGATCGCGCGCTCCCACCCGGCGGTCGTCTCCTGCAGGACGACGAGGTCGGCGCCGCCGTTGCGGATCGCCGCGATGCCGGCCGCGTCGCCTTCGAGCCCGAAGTTGACGTTGTAGGACATCACCGTGAGCGTCGCCTCGCCGACCGCCGCCGCCACCACCGGCGCCGGCCCGGGCTCGGCGCCGCCCGCGCATGCTGCCACGACCGTTGCCGTCACCGTCGCCAGGATCGGCGCGCCGGACCTCCGCATCGGCGATGAGACTGCCACGCGCCGTGCGGGGTTGCCCGTCAGGCCCGTGTCAGGCCAGCGGCGGCGTCACGGCGTGACGCGCGTGACGGTGAAGCCGCGCTCCGCGAGGAGGTCGACGACGTTGTCGGGGCCGACGAGGTGCCCGGCGCCGACGGCGATGAAGCCGCCGCCCTCGGCGTGCAGCTTCTCGATCTGCGGGATCCACGCGCGGTTGCGCTTGCCGAGGATCGCGTCGAGGTACGCGGGGAACGTCGAGGGCTTGCGCCCGGCCGCGATCCACAGCGTCTGGTCGTCGAACATCGCGCCCAGGGCGGCCGCGTCGCCGGCCTTGTAGGCGTCGAGCATCTTCGCCGCCAGGTTCCGGGCGACGTCGCGGTTGTCGAGCAGCGCCTTGACGTCGCCCGCGCTCATCCACGGATCGATCATCGCGATCTGATCGACCGCCTGCTCGAGGTAGTGCACCGGCTTGCCCGCCTCCTGCGCGCGCTCCATCAGCACGCGATCCATCGGCAACGTCATGGGCAGGTCGCGCGCGATCAGCACGGTCATCACCGCGAACGGCTTCATGGCGTCGAGGCTCTGGGCGACGCTCGCGCCGATCGCGTCCTCGAGCTTCTTCCAGTGCTCGGGGCCGAGGTCGGCGCGCAGCGAGCCGCCGTCCGCACGCCGCATCGCGAGCGCCAGCGCCGGGTCGCTGGTGTCGGCCTCCATCGCGAAGACCTTGGCCTCCTTCAGGCGTTCGAAGACGACCGGCGGCAGCTGCTTGTCGGCGTTGACGCCGAGGTGGATGGTGCCGAACAGCCAGCTCGTCACGCCGTCCTTCTCGGCCTTCCACAGGAACGGCTTGTCGATCACCGCCAGCGGGGTCCTGGGCGTGGTGTCGCTCGATCCCCAGGGGTCCTCACCGCCCGCGGCCGTGCCCGACGCGGCGCCCGACTTCTTCTCGCTCTTGCAGCCCTGGAGCGCGAGGACGATCGCGGCCGCGGCCACGAGGACGGGATGGAGTCGGCGCATGGACATGCTCATAGCACGCGCTCGATCACGATGGCCGCGCCGAGGCCGCCGGCCGCGCATGCGGCGAGCGCGGCCACGCCGCCGCCGCGGCGCCCCAGCTCGCGCGCCACCTGGACGAGCTGGCGCGTGCCGGTCGCGGCGAACGGGTGCCCCAGCGCGATCGAGCCACCCGAGACGTTGGTCCGCTCCCAGTCGACGTCGCCGACGGGCGCGGCGCGGCCCAGCCGCTCGGCCCACGCCTTCGACCCGAGCGCCGCGGTCACCGCCAGCACCTGGGCGGCGAAGGCCTCGTGGAGGTCGAGCAACGTCAGGTCGCCCAGCCCGACGCCGGCGCGATCGAGGGCCCGCGGCAGCGCGGTCACGGGCGCGATCAGGAGCTCGTCGGCGGGATCGACGGCGGTGGTCGCCGACGCCTTGATGATCGCGAGCGGCGTGAGCCCGAGCGCGCGCGCCTTGTCCTCGCGCATGAGGATCGCCGCCGACGCGCCGTCCGACAGGGGCGACGCGTTGCCCGCGGTGATCGTGCTGTCTCGTCCGAAGAGCGGACGGAGCCGCGCCAGCTCCTCGACCGTGAGCCCGCCGCGCACGGCCTCGTCGTGCACGCCGTCCCACACCATCACCTCCTCGGCGAGGCGGCCGTCGTCCCACGCCGCCGCGGCGCGCCGGTGGCTGCGCACGGCCAGCGCGTCCTGCTCCGCGCGGGCGGCCCGGGCGCGCTTGCCCATCTCGTCGGCGTGCTCGCCCATGGTGAGGCCGGTGGTGCGCTCGACCAGCGTCGGCGGCTCGACGCGGAGGTCACCCGCCGAGAGCGACGCGAAGGCGCGCACGCGATCCCCGATCCCCCTGGCGCGGCGGTTGGCGACGAGCGCGCGGGCCAGCGGCTTCGACACGGCGATGGGGACGTCGGAGACCGAGTCCGCGCCGCCGCAGATGCCCGCGTCCACGTCGCCCGCGGCGATCGCGCGCGCCAGCTCGATCGTCGCCACGTAGCTCGTCACGCAGCCGGCGGAGACCGAATGCGCGTCCACCGTCGGCGGCAGGCCGGCGTCGAGCACGAGCTCGCGCGCGACGTTGGGCGCGTGGAGCGACGGCACCACCTGGCCGAACACGACGCGTTCGATCTCGCGCGCCAGCCCGGTCCGCGCGAGCAGCTCGCGCACGCACGCGACGCCGAGCTCGAGCGCGCTCCGCTCCGCGAGCCCACCGAGCCGTCGGGCGAACGGCGTCCGCAACCCGGCGACGATGGCGACGCGGGCGGTCATGGTTGCTCGTTCGCGCCGGGGGTCACGGGTCGAGGCCGACCCAGGCGGCGCTCTTCTCCCACAGCGCGCGCGCCAGCTCCGGGTCGTCCGCCGCGCGGTTGGGCCGCTTCTCCTTGCAGTCGGCGTAGTAACGGCCGGTGTGGTTGGCGACGTCGACCGAGGTCGCGCAGTACACCGACGTCTTCGCGCCGTCGGTCGTGCTCTTCATGAAGAGCCGCGGCAGCGCCGACAGGAACCGCGGCACGCGCCGCTGCCAGATGTCACTCGCGATCACGCCGGGGTGGAGCGAGTACGCGGTCACCTTGGCCGGGTCGAGGCGGCGCGCCAGCTCCTTGGTGAAGAGCACGTTGGCGAGCTTGGACACCTCGTACTCGTGCAGCCCGGTGACCGACTTGCTGGCCTGCTTCGCGGCGTCGAAGTCGATCGAGTCGGCGCTGTAGTGCGAGTGGCTGGACACGTTGACGATGCGCGCCGGCTGCCCGGGCGTCGCGCTCCGCTCGATGCGGTCGAGCAGGAGCCGGGTCAGGAGGTAGTGGCCCAGGTGGTTGGTCCCGAAGGCGAGCTCGAAGCCGTCCCTGGTCTGGCCGCGGACCCCGGCCAGGCCGGCGTTGTTGACCAGCACGTGGATCGGGTGATCACGACGGAGGAGCTCGGCCGCACAGTCGCGCACCGACGACAGGTCGCCCAGGTCGAGCGCGACGAAGTCGAGGCGAGCCGCGGGGTTCTCGGCGCGCAGCTCCTCGAGGACAGGCCGGGTCTTCTCCTCGGACCGGCAGGCGAGGACGAGGTGGGCGCCGCGCCGCGCCAGCGCCCGCGCGGTCTCCTTGCCGATGCCCGTGTTCGCTCCCGTGACGACGAAGCTCCTGCCGGTCAGGTCGGACATGTGCCCGAGGTTGGCCGAGCCACGCCGCCCTGGCAACACCCATGAAGCCGCTCGATCCGGCCGCGGCCCGCGGGTGTAGGATCTTGCCGTGGCCTCCCGCCTCATGGTTATTTCCGGCCCCGATCGGGGGCGCGAGTTCCCCATCCCTCCCGAAGGTGGTCTCGTCGGTCGCGGCGACGGCTGCCAGATGCGGCTGGAGGACGCGGCGGTCAGTCGCCAGCAGTTCCGCATCGGCGTGCGCGACGGCAAGCCGCTGGTGATCGACATGGGCTCGACCAACCGCACGAAGGTGAACGGCGAGCCGGTGGAGATGCGCACGCTGTCGGCGGGTGACCGCATCGAGATCGGCAACTCGGTGCTGCAGGTCGTCGGTGAGGGCGACGTGATGTGCATCGCCGACGAGGGCATCGTCTCGCACGAGGTCGACACCGAGCGCACGGCGCGCCCGGTCGGCAGCGGCAGCGGCGTCATCGAGATCGCCGGCTTCCTGACCGCGATGGGACGCATGGCGGCGTCGATGTTCGGGCAGGACGGCATCGGCGCCGCGTGCGGCCACCTCGGCGGCGCGGTCTCCGCCGAGCGCGTGCAGCTCGTGTCCGTCGACGGCGCGGCGCGCCTGGTCGCGGGCCGCGGCGGCGCGCAAGGTGTGGTGCCCGTCGATCGGGCGCGGCTCGAGAAGGTCGCGAGCGGTGGCCGCGCGATCTGCATCCGCGGCAACGAGCACGAGATCATGATGACGCCGGTGCTGGGCGAGGGCGTGCTCGTCGTCGACCGCAAGGCCGGGCTGGCATGGGATCGCGGCGCGCTCGAGCTGGTCGCCGCGTCGTCGCAGGTGTTCGCGGCGGCGATGACGGCGCTCTCGGAGCGTGGGCGGCGCGATCGCGCGCTGGCGAGCCTGGCCGACGACGGCGAGCTCGACGGCGACAGCGCCGTCGCGGCCCGCCTGCGCGACTGGGTGGCGTGGGCGGCGCAGAAGCACGTCGCGCTGATCCTCGGCGAGAACGGCGTCGGCAAGCAGCGGGTGGCGGCGGCCATCCACGACAAGAGCTCGCGGGCGAGCGGCCCCTTCGTCGTCGTGCACTGCGCGGCGATGTCGGAGTCGTGGCTTGAGGCCGACGTCTTCGGCCACGAGGATGCGAGCGGCGAGCGCCGTCCCGGCAAGCTCGAGGCGGCCCACGGCGGCACCATCTTCTTCGACGAGATCGCCGCGCTGCCGCCGCGCTGCCAGAAGCGGCTGATGCACGCGATCGGAAAGCGTGGGATCAAGCGCAAGGACGGCTCGGTCGTCCCCGCCGACGTGCGGGTCGTCGCCGGCTCGTGCCACGACGTGGCCAGCATGGTCAACGTGCAGGCGGTGCGCCAGGATCTGTACGAGCACCTCGCGGCGGCCACGGTCGTCGTCCCGCCGCTGCGCGAGCGTCGCGCCGACATCGTGACCATCGCCGAGAAGATGCTCTACCGCCTGGCGGCCGACGCGAGCCAGCGCCGCACCGGCTTCGCCGCCGACGCCGCGGCGCGTCTCGCGGCATACGACTGGCCCGGCAACGTGCGCGAGCTGCAGAACGTCGTCGAGCGCCTGCTGCTGCAAACCGGTGAGGACCCGGTCAGCGCGGCGGACATCGATCGTGCGATGATCCGTCGTTACTGATGAAAGAACCGCACCTGAGCGAGTTCAAGCGGCTGATCCGCGACTTCGCGGCCAGCCGCGACATCCACGACAGCGCCAGCGGCGGCGGCTTCGCCGCGCCGAGCGGGGAGGCCGACGAGGACTACGTCGCGCGCGAGGTCGAGCGTCACGACGCCCACCGCCGCAGCCTCAACCCGATGCTCGAGCGCTACGTCGGCGGCGCGCGTCGCATCCTCGACTTCGGCTGCGGCACGGGCGGCACGACCGTCGCGATGGCGCTGTCGGCGCTCGGCGCCGACGAGGTCGTCGGCGTCGACGCCAACGCCGGCGTGCTCGAGGCGGCCGCGGCGCGCGGCCGCGGCTGCGCGCTCGCGCCGCCGCGCCTGCGCTTCGAGCACGTCACGCCGGGTCGGCCGCTGCCGTTCCCGGACGCGTCGTTCGAGCTGGTCGTCACCGTGTCGGTGCTCGAGTTCGTGACGCGCTCGTCGGATCGCGACGCGATCGTCGCCGAGCTCCGTCGCCTGGTGGCGCCCGGCGGCTTCCTCTTCGTCTCGACGCCGCGCCCCGGGCTGCGCGAGTACCACTCGCGCGCGCTCCTGGGCGACGCGCGGCGCGCGGACGGCCTGCCGTGGTCGAGCACGCCGTGGCAGGTGCGTCGCTGGGGCGAGGGCTGGCGCCGGATCTCGGTGTCCGAGCACCTCGCGTCACAGGTCAGCCGCCGCGTCCCGTGGCTGCCGCCGCGCATGGTCGCGCGGACGCTGGGCCCCGTGCTGCCGCTGGTGGGGCGGTGGCAGAAGGTGCTCTGGCAGCGCCCGGCGTCACGGCGGTGAGCGGCGTGAGCGGCCGCTACTTCCCGGCGCGCCTGTCGAGCTCGGCCTGCTGCCGCGCGAGCCGATCCTTGATCTCCGGGGTGGCGAGCTCGTCGAAGGCGTCGAGCTCGTAGATCGGTCGGAGCTCGAGCGTTCCGACCTCACCGGGCATCGGGTCGGGGCAGCGGCGCGCCCACTCCACCGCCTCCTCGATCGACTTCACCTGCCAGATCCAGAAGCCGGCGACGAGCTCCTTGGTCTCGGCGAACGGCCCGTCGACCACGGTGCGGGTGTTGCCGCGGAACTCGATGCGCTTGCCCTTGCTGCTCGGCTGGAGCCCGTCGCCGGCGAGCATGATCCCCGCCTTGATGAGCTCGTCGTTGTACTTCGTCATCTTGTCGAGCAGCTCCTGGCTCGGCATCACGCCCGCTTCGCTGTTCGACGTCGCCTTGACAATGACCATGACCTTCATCGTTCGTCTCCTTTGATCAGGCGACGAACGAGCCGGCGCCGGATCGACACGGCGCCGATCTTTTTTCGACCGTGCGGAGCAGTCGAGAAAAGTTCAATGGTTGCTCCTAGTTGGTCACGCACACCGGGCTGTTGGTGGCGACGTGGCTGCAGTGGGTGCCCGGGTTGTTCGCGGCCGCCGTCGCGTGGTAGAGGCGGCAGGCGAAGTTGTTGCCGTTCGCGCCGGCGACATAGATCGGGGAGGTGTTGAAGGCGGCGCACTCGTTCATGCAGGTGGTCATGTTGCCGCCGAACTGCATGTTGCCGCCGGTACAGGAGCCGAGGACGATCGTGCAGAAGCCCTCGCAGTTGGCGCCGCAGACGCCGTCGCCGCCGGGGCCGCCGTGGCGGCAGTGGGTGTCGGCGTTCTGCTGGCTGCCGGCGGCGTTGCCCGCGTGATAGAGGCGGCACCCGAGCGTGTTGCCGCTCGTCTGGCCCACCGTGCCGGGCGTGAAGCGCATGCAGGACGCCATGCACTCGTTGGTGTTGGCGTACATGAGGTTCGCCGCGGTGCAGTTGGCGGCGATCGTCGTGCAGTAGTCGGTGCAGCTCGGCGCCGCGGCGGCGTCGGGGTTTCCGGCCGCGTCGGGGCCGCCGCTGGGCGCGTCGATCGAGGCCGCGGCATCGGTGTTGTCGTTCTCGTCGTCGCCGCCGCAGGCGGCGGCAAGCGCGAGCGAGCCGAGGACGAGAGACGCGAATGCAAGGCGAGTCGAGCAGGTCGTCATGGAATCCCCTTTGGTCGAGGCGGCGATCCTACTACCGCGGCACGCGCGTGCGGAGTTTCGGTCGAGACGTGTGCGGCACGTATGCTGTCGCACCTGCGGATGTCGCAGCGCAGCCGGTGATGTCCTGCCGGGGACGCGGGGCTGCGCGCCGGCGGAGGCGCGGCACAGTGACGGCATGGGCTTCGCGCTCGCCGCCGTCCTCACGTTGCCGATCATCAACGGCAACTTCGCCGAGCCCGGGCAGTTCCCCGCGGTGGTGGCGGTGCGCAACACGCAGGTCTGCACGGGAACCTTGATCGCGCCGGATCTCGTGCTCACCGCCGCACGCTGCGTGCACGCGCCGTCGCTCGGGCTGGCGTCGCAGGCGGAGGTGACCGCGCAGACCAGCGTGACCCTCGATACGATCGATGCAACGGGTGACGGCGGGCGGACGATCGCGGCGAGCGACACCGTGCCGATCTCGTCGTACCGCGTGCCTGGCGATCCCGACGTGGGGCTCGTGTTCCTGGCTGAAGCCGTGACGGACGTCGAGCCGGTGGCGCTCAACCTCGATCCGTCGGCCTCGCCGACGGGGGTGGCGCTGACGATGATCGGCTTCGGCGCGTCCGCGACCGGGATGACGGGGCGCCTCCTCTACACGGCGCCCAAGGCGACGGTGAGCTGCGCGGCGTTCGCCGTGAACAACGCGCTCTTCCTCTGCGTCGACCAGCACCTCGGCGCCGGCATCTGCGAGGGCGACGGCGGCGGACCGGCGCTGGCCGAGGTCGACGGCGCGCCGCGGCTGGCCGCGATCGCGTCCTACGGTGACGACGCGTGCGCGTCGTTCGGCGCGCTCATGCGCGTCGACGCGATCGTCACGCGGGCGTTCCTGCACGCGCACGTCCCCGAGCTGGTGCCGGACGATCCCCAGGTGTCACCACCGGCGCCGCTCGTGCCCGAGGACGACTGCAACGCCGGCGGCGGCGGCGGGCTGGGCGCGGCGGCGCTGGTGCTCGCGGCGCTCGCGCTGCGGCGCGGTCGGCGCGATCCCCGGCGAGGGCTTTCGTCTCGACGAGACGACAGACGATTCGATTCTTGTTGACGGGGTTCGTCAGCACGCGGGGCGCGGTTCCGCCTGACGACCGAAAACACCTGCGACAAGGCCGCAGGCTCGTCACTGCGCGCGTGCCGCGTCGTCGTCGAGAAAGATCCGGTCGCGAGGCCTCGTCGTCGCGCTGAGGGCAAACCGTGGCGCCGAAAAACCTCGTGGTAGAGGTGAGACGCGCGGGCAACGCGCGAGAGGAGGAGCGGTGATGTTCGACGGAGCGGAGGAGAGAGTGTGTGTGAGCGAGGGCGTGGAGGCCGTGGAGGGCGCGGCGGGTGGCGAGCGCCGCGACGACTGGCGCGAGATCGATCGCCAGCTGCGCCGCATCGCGCGGCGCCGTGGCGAGCTCGACGCCGACGAGCTCCGGTGGCTCGCGCGGGCCGAGCGCGCGGAGCTGCACCGGCAGCTCGGGATGGCGTCGATGCTGGAGTACGTGGAGCGTGTGCTCGGGTACGCGCCGAAGTCCGGACGCGACCGGCTACGCGTCGCGCGAAAGCTCGAGTCGCTGCCGCGGATGGCGGCGGCGCTCGACGCCGGCGCGTTGCCGTTCTCGGCGGTGCGCGAGCTGAGTCGCTTCGTCACGCCCGAGACCGAGGCGGAATGGCTCGAGGCCACCCGGGGGAAGTCACTCCGCGAGATCGAGGAGCTGTCCTCTGGCCGCCGCCCCGGCTCCCGCCCGGGTGATCCCTCCGATCCCGACATCGAGCTTCGCCCCGTCACGCTCGACCTCACGCCACCGACGCTGGGGCTCTTCCGCGATGCGCGTCGGCGCCTGGAGGAGGAGCTCGGTCACCCGCTCACGGATGACGAGCTGGTCCACGTCCTGTGCTCGGCTGTGCTCGACCATGCCCCACGTGGGGCAGAGCCGGAGGTCGAAGCGCAGGTCCTGACGACCTCGACGCGAACGGCACCCCGCGTGCCTCCGTACCAGATCGCGCTCGTCGTGTGCGAGTACTGCGACCGCGCCTGGCACGACGCGACCGGCAAGTCGATCGAGGTCCCGACCTCGACCGTCGCGCAAGCCTGCTGCGACGCGCAGTACCTCGGCTACGTCGACGGCGAGGCGCCAGCGCGTGCGTTCCAGGAGGTTCCGCCCGCCGTCGCGCGCATGGTGATCCGCCGGGATCGCGGGCGCTGCCGCGTCCCGGGCTGCCGCTCCTCGCGCTGGATCCACATCCATCACATCCTCGCGCGCGAGCACGGCGGGACCAACGAGCCGTCGAACCTCGTCTGCCTGTGCTCGGCACACCACCAGGCTCTTCACCGCGCGCAGATCGGGCTCAGCGGGCGAGCGCCCGACGCGCTGGTCTTCGACCTGAGGCGATTCGCCTTGTAGCCTCGGGTCACTCTGGCCGGTCCGGCGGTCGTTCGACGATGAGCTCGGCGAGTACCGCCACGACGGCGGCTGACGGGCGGCGCGGTCGGCGCGGCGGTGCTACGCCGGCTCGAGCCAGCCGCTCAGGAACCTGACCAGCGCGCGCGTCCGCTGGCCGAGCGTCGGCAGCTCGATGTACTCGTCGTGCGTGTGGAAGCCCTTGCCGCGCGGGCCGAGCGCGTCGATCGCGGGGACGCCGACGGCGCTGACGGTGTTGGCGTCGGAGCCGCCGCCCTGGAGCGGCGCCTCGCCGCCGGCAAGGCCCTCCGCCAGCGCGCACGCCTCGTAGCGCCGCATCAGCGCGAGCGACGCGTCGCTGCGCTCGAGCGGGGCGCGCTTGATGCCGCCGGTGATCGCGAAGCGCGCGCCGGACTCGGCGGCCAGGCCGCGCGCGAGCCGATCGAACGCGGCCATGAGCTCCACGCCGTCGAGCTGGCGCACGTAGCGGAAGTCGATCTGGCAGCTCGCGTGCTCGGGGACGGTGTTGGCGCTGGTGCCGCCGGTCATCAGGCCGACGTTGACGGTCACGCCCTTGTCCCAGTCGGTCAGCTGCTGCGCGCCATCGACGAAGCGGGCCATCGCCCACACCGCGTTGATCCCGTCCTTGAGGTTGTTGCCGGCGTGCGCCGCCTTGCCGGTGACGTTGACCTGCACCTTGCCCGTGCCCTTGCGCTGCGTGACCAGGGCGTCGGTCGCGCGCCCGCTCTCGAACACGAGCGCCGCGCGGGCGCCGCGCGCCAGCTCCTCGAGCATCGTCCGGGACTCGGACGAGCCGGTCTCCTCGTCGGCGACCGTCACGACCGCCAGCGGCAGGTCGGCCAGGACGCCCTCGTCGGCCAGGGCCGCGAGCGCGGTCCGGATCGTCGCGAGCCCGCCCTTCATGTCGAGCACGCCCGGGCCGCGCAGCCGGTCGCCGCTCTCCTCCCAGACCTCGAACGTCCCGGGCGGGAACACGGTGTCGTGATGGCCGACCAGGATGACGCGCCGCTCCGGCGCGGACGCCCACGCCGGCGTGCGCCAGATGACGTGGTCGCCGCATCCGTTGCCCGGGACGCGCTCGTGCGTCAGGCCGGGCAGGGCGAAGCTCTCGATCAAGAGGTCCGCGACGCGGTTACAGCCGTCGACGTTGCCGGTGTAGGAGTTGACCTCGACCCAGCGGCGCAGCGCTGGTAAAAGTTCTCCGGCCCGGCGGTCGGCCGCGGCCAGCGCACGATCGACGAGCGACGACGACGTTTCCATCGCGCGAACCCTACCCCGAAACGAGAAGCGAACATGAGCGGACGCAAGTACAAGGCGGCGATCATCGGCGGCAGCGGCTACGGCGCCGGCGAGATGCTGCGGCGACTCCTGATCCACCCGGAGGTCGAGGTCGTGCGCGTGGCGTCGATCGACCACGTGGGCAAGCCGGTCTGGCACGCCCACCCCCACCTCACCGGGCTCTCCGATCTGGTGTTCGAGGACATCGCGCCGCGCGAGGCCGCCAAGGGCTGCGACGTCGCCCTGCTCGCGCTACCCCACAAGGTCACCGCGGCCAAGGTGCCCGAGCTCGTCGAGCTCGGCGTGAAGATCGTCGACATGTCCGGCGACTTCCGGCTCAAGGACGCCGCCGCGTACCAGAAGTACTACGGCAACGCCCACCCGGTGCCCGACCTGCTCGGCACGTTCGTGTACGGCCTGCCCGAGCTCAACCGCGCGCGCATCCAGGCGTCGAAGTACGTGGCGTCGCCGGGCTGCTTCGCCACCACGATCGAGCTCGCGCTCCTGCCGCTCGCGCGCGCCGGGCTGCTCGAGGGCGTCACCGCGCACGTCGTCGGCATCACCGGCTCGTCGGGCTCGGGCGCCGCGCCGCAGGAGGGCACGCACCACCCGGTGCGCGCCGTGAACCTGAAGACGTACAAGCCGCTCGTGCACCAGCACACGCCGGAGATCCTCGAGACGCTGGCGAGCGCCGGCGCCAAGGACGTCGGGCTGCGCTTCACGCCGGTGTCGGCGCCCCTGTCGCGCGGCATCTTCGTGACCGTGTACCTCGAGCTGCCGGCCGACGCGGTCGACGAGAAGAAGCTGGCGGCGCTCTTCGACGAGGCGTACGCCAAGGAGCCGTTCGTGCGGCGGCCGACGACGCGCCTGCCCGAGGTGGCGGCAGTGTCGGGCTCGAACTACGCCGAGGTCGGCTTCGCCGTCGGCGAGGCGGTGTCCGGGAAGCGGACGGTCGTGCTCTTCAGCGCGACCGACAACCTGATCAAGGGCGGCGCCGGGCAGGCGATCCAGAACATGAACCTGGTGCTCGGGATCGACGAGCGGCTGTCGCTCCAGGATCCGGGCGGGTGGCCGTGAGCGCGGGCGGCGGCCGGGCGGCGACGGTCGAGGCCCGGCGCCCGATCGTGGTGAAGCTCGGCGGCGAGGTCGTCGGCGGTCCGGTCGGCGCCGCGGTCGCGGCGGACATCGCCGGGATGCTCGCCGCCGGCGCGAGCGTCGTGGTCGTACACGGCGGCGGGCCGCAGGCGACGGCGCTGCAGAAGTCGCTCGGGCTCGAGCCCAAGATCGTGGGGGGCCGGCGCATCACCGACGCGCCGACGCTCGACGTCATGAAGATGGCGGTCGCCGGCAAGGTGAACGTGGAGCTGTGCGGGCAGCTCATGGCCGCTGGCGCCAAGCCGGTCGGGCTGCACGGCGCGTCGAGCGGCGCCGTGCGCGGCGTGAAGCGTCCACCGCGTGTCGTCTCGGGCGGCGGGCCCGACCCGATCGACTTCGGGCTGGTGGGTGACATCACCGGCTTCAACCGCGAGCTGCTCGATCTGCTCGCGTTCGCCGGCTACGTGCCCGTCGTGGCGTGCCTCGCCGCGGACGAGGGCGGCCAGGTGCTCAACGTGAACGCCGACATCGTCGCCAACCAGCTGGCGAGCGCGCTCGAGGCGTCGGCGCTGGTGCTCGTGACCTCGACCCCGGGCGTGCTGCGCGACGTGAACGATCCGGCGTCGCGGCTGCGTACGCTGACGGTGGCCGAGGCCAAGCAGGCGATCGTGGACGGCGTCGTCACCGGCGGCATGATCCCCAAGCTCGAGGAGTCGATGGGGGCGCTGGCCGACGGCCGCGTCGGGGCGATCCACATCATGGGCGCGGTGGCGCCGGGCGACCTGCGGCGCCAGCTGGCCGAACCGGGAGCGGTCGGCACAACCTTGTTTCCATAAGCGCCCAGGATCGCTCCGGGCGGCGCGCGGCGAACGTCAGTTTCTTGGACCTCGGCCGCGAGGCGCGTAGCGTGGAGCGCAGCCATGCAGCACGCCGCCACGCTCATGGAAGCGCTCGAGCCCGAGGCCGAGGCCGAGCCCCTGCCGCTTCCGCCGCCACCCAGGCCGCCGCGTCTCGCGCGCGGCTCGATCGCGCCGCCGGTGATCGATCCCGAGATCCTCGGGTTCCACATCACCGAGCACCCCGCGCCCGCGGTGTGGGGACCGATCGAGCAGGTGTCGTTGCGCGAGCGCGGTGACCGGCTCGCGCTGTCAGTTGTCTGCGGGCTGGGCACGCTGGCGGCGCTGCTCGCGGTCGCGCTGCTCGCGTGACAGCCAGAAGAGCAGCGCCGCGTTGAGCAAGGCGAGCGCGCTGATCGCGGCGCCGAGCCAGAGCCCGGGCGGCGTGTAGCGGAAGACGATCGCGCGGTCGCCGGGCGCGACGCGCACGGCGCGGGCGACGAGGTCGGCGCGCTCGACGGTGACCGCGCGGCCGTCGACGGTCGCCGACCAGCCCGGCGCCCAGGCGTCGAGGAGGACGGCGTAGCCGGGCGCCGTGACGTCGCAGGCGAGGCGCGCGACGGCGTCGGCGGGTCGCGAGAGCGCGCACGGGCGCGGCGCCGCGAGGACGTCGCCGCCGGCGTCGCCCGCGCCCGCGACGAGCACGGTGCCGAGCGGCTCGGCGGTGCGGCCGGGCGGCGGCGCGAGCGCGTCGAGCGCGGCGGCGTCGTCGACGTGGCGCCAGCGCGAGGCCCAGAACGCACGCGGGCGGCGCGGCTCGACGGCGACGAGGGCGTCGTCGCCGCTGGTCGCGACCTCGCGCAGGCCGGCGGCGATGACGACCGAGCTGGGGACGATCGCGTACGGCACGCTGTAGCGATCGAGGTAGCGCGCGGCGACGCTGGCGGTGGCGGCGGGCAGGCGATCCTCGATCGCGAGGCGGCCCGGATCGCGGCCCGGCACCGCAGCGATGCCGATCGGCGACGCGGAGGCGCCGGCGGCGTGGGCGAGGGCCGCGTCGGTGACGGCGCGCGGGCCGTCGTCACGGACGCGGGTGGCGACGTTGCGGAAGACGCGCGCCGGCGCGATGTCCTCGAGCGCGGCGAGGAGCGCGGGTGGTTCGTGGCGGGGACGGCGCGGCAGCGCGGCGCGACCGGCGAGCACGATCTCGACGAGCGCGAGCAGCGCGGCGCCGGCGGTGAGCGCGGCCTGGCGACGGTGCGCCGCGACGAGCGCGAGCGCGACGGTGGCCGCGGCGAACCCGACCGCGACGCCGCCGCGTGTGATCGCATGCTCCACGAGCTCGGCGCCGTCGCCGGCGCGCCCGCTGGTCTGGTCGACGGTGCGCGCGATCGAGTTGCGCAGCGCCGCGCAGGCGGCGAGCGCGGCGGCCATCGCGCCGACGGTGGTCGCGGCGGAGATCCAGGTCGGCCGCGCCGGTGGCTCCCGGGTGAGCGCGGTCAGGCCGGCGCCGGCGAGGGCCGCGAGCCACACCCACGCCAGCGCGGCGGGCACGACGCCGGCGGCCGCGCCCGCGACGAGCGCGATCGGCCAGGCCAGCCAGCGCGAGCGCGCGAGCGACGCCAGCGCGATCACGGCGGCGCCGCCGCCGAGCAGCGCGCCGGTCGCGCCGGCGGCGCCGGGGGCGAGCAGCTCGACGAGCCCGATGCCCGGCGTCACGCGCGCCGGGCCGACGGCGTGACCGCTGGCGTCGTGCAGGAGCGCCGGCGCGATCTGCACGGCGGCGAGCGCGACGCTCCCGGCCGCCGCAGCTGCGCACCACGCGGCGCCGCGGACCGCGCCCGGCCAGCCGCGACGGGGGGCGGTCCCGAAGCCGACCACGGCGCCGACGACGATCACGGTCGCGATCGATCCATCGGCCACCGGCGGCGCGCCGCCGAGCGCCGCCGCGGTGAGGCACGCCGTCACCGCGAGCGCGGCGCGGATCCGGGTGTTGCGCTCGGTGGCGCCGGCGAGCGCGAAGGCTCGCTCGGCGGCGAGTGGCGCCCACGCCAGGCTGAAGAGCGCGCCGCCGACCAGCGCGCCACCCGTCACCGCCGCGAGGGCAGCGGCGGCGCCGGCGAGCAGTCGGCCCGGGGCGTCGGCGCCGAGCCGGCCGGCGAGCAGCGCGGTGCCGATCGCGAGCAACCACAGGTGCGCGAGCGCGATCGCGTCGAGCGCGGCGCTGCTCAGCGCGGCCAGCCAGGTGGGGGCGTAGAGCGCGCCGTGGGTTCCCTCGGCGAGCAGCGGCGCGCCGAGCCCGGCCTCGTGCCACCACGCCGGCAGCTCGCCGCGCGTGATCGCGTCACCGGCCGCGTGACGCGCGGGCGCCACCTGGCCGAGCCACGTCGGATCCGCGAACGTCTCGCCGCCGATGAGCACGGATGCGTACGCCAGCGCGATCAGCGCGCCGAGGGTCCACGCCAGGCCGCGGCTCGTCACGGCGGGGATGGTAGCCGCGCATTCTTGACAGACCAGCGGTCGCGCTCGATAACCGCGACGTGCGCGTCGATCTTCACCGCGTCGTCCTTGTCGCTCTCATCGCGGCCTCGGCCTCGCTCGGGCTCGCGGCGTGCAAGAAGGGCGGCGACAGCAGCTGCGATGCGGTCGGCGCCCGCTTCCTCGCGATCGCCGAGGCCGATCTCGCCAAGGCCGACGGCGTCGGCCGGGACGAGCGCGAGGCCGTGCGCGGCCTCGTCGCGCCGTTGCGCGACGCGATGGTGAAGGCGTGCCGTCAGGATGGCTGGTCGAAGGAGGCGCGTACGTGTTACGCGGCCGCGCCCGACGAGGCGCGCTTCCGTGCGTGCGAGGCGAAGCTCACCGGCGAGCAGCGCGCGTTGCTCGAGCAGTCGGCGGCGCGCGGGATCCAGCCCAGGTAGCGACGCGACGCGACGCGACACGAGATTCGCTGTGGGAGATCGAACCACAGCGCGCGTCAAAGCGTCAGCCGGCTTGCGCCATTTCGAGCCGGTGCTGCTAGATTCCGGGCGATGGAGATCGACTACAAGCACGGCCTTCCCGACGCCGATGCTCGCGCTCGCCTCGAAGTTCTGGGGGAATATCTCCACAACCGTCACGGCATCCGTGTCACGTGGTCGGGCGAGAACAGCGCCCGCTTCCACGGCAAGTACATGGTCGTGAAGATCGACGGCGAGATGCGGCTCGAGCCCGGCATCGTCCGCTTCCGCGGCGAGGATCCCGGGTTCCTCTGGCGCAAGAAGGCGACCGAGTACATCCACGGCAAGCTCAAGAGCTACCTGGATCCGAAGTCGACGATCGCCGACCTGCCCCGCGGCAAGTGAGGCCCAGCCCCGAGGAGTGGGGCACGAGCGAAAGCGAGGACCGGCGGAGCACCCGCGACGAAGGGGCCGAGGCGCGAAGCGCCGAGCCGGGCCGAACGAATCAAATGACGCGGCTACTGGCGCGCGACGACGTCGCCGAGGCGGATCGCGCCGCCCTCGATCACGCGCGCGTAGACGCCGCGCCGGCGCTCGGCGAGGCGATCCTTGGCGTTCACCCAGCGCAGCGCCTCGGCGCCGAAGCGCGACATGTACTTGCGGCAGCCGAGGTGTGGCTCGTCGGTGATCTCGAGCAGCCCGCCGCCGATCGCGAGGCGCGCGCCCGGCGGCAGCGCGGCCTGGGAGAGGTCGAGATCGACGAACAGGTTGTCGCCCATCAGCTGCCAGTCGTCGCGGTGTGCGATCGCGCCGGCGACGCGGACGTCGACGAGCGACACCTGGGCCGACGGCTTGCCGCCGGTCGCCCAGTGGTCGCCGGACAGCCCGCCTTCGCGGAGGAGCGACGCCTCGTCGGGGGTCGCGCGCTGATCGACGGCGGTGCGCAGGACGATCAGCTCGAGGCGGCCGGTGCGCGCCGCGGAGGTGGTGGCGGTCGTCGCGGCGGCGAGCGCGGCGTCCATGGCGGCGCGCGTGCGGTGCTCGCGCGCGCGGCGGCCGTACGGCGGCGCGCCGATGTGATCCTCGAGCCGCTGCCGCCAGGCGAGGAGCGCCGGATCGAGGGCGGCGACGCGATCGGGTTTGCCGAACTCGAGCATGACGAGCTGCCCGTAGAGCGCGGCGTCCGCGATCGTCGGCCGGTCGCCCGTGACGAAGGGGCGCGCCGCGAGCGACGCGACCGTCGGCGCGAGCAGCTCGTGGAGGCGCGCCATGAGATTGTCGGCGTCGCGGTACCACGCGTCGACGCAGCCGGCGCCGAACTTGCGCTCCTTGATGAAGACGAAGAGCGCGCGCTCCCACGGCCGGGCGAAGCGGTGCTGCAGGCCAGGCGTCGCGATGCGGAAGGCGACGTCCTCGAGCTGGTTGCCGGCCCAGTCGACGTAGGCCCAGATCGCGGCGGCGTGGCGCGCCGGGGCGAGCGGCGCGAAGCGCGCGTCGTCGCGCACGAGCGTGGCGACGATGCGGCGCGAGTCGGTGACGACCGTGCCGTCGTCGAGCTCGACGACCGGGACCTGGATGTAGCCGCCGGTCAGGCGGGCCAGCTCGTCGCGATCACCGAAGGGGACGTCGACGATGGCGCACGACGCGCCGGCCAGCTCGATCGTGGTCTGCACGAAGCGCGCGTACCCGGAGTACGCGAAGCGGTGGAGCCTCATGGGTGGCGAGGAGCCTAGCGTGCGCGGGGCGGTCGAGCGATGTGGGCGACGCGTGAGCCGCGTTCGAGGAGGAAGAACGACGGCGTGGCGATCGTCCGACCGGCGACGGCGACGAGGCTGCGGCCGAGCAGGAGGTGGGCGGCGTCGTCGAGCGCGACCAGCGGATCGCGGACGGCGCCGACGGGATCGACGCGGCGATTGCCGCCCTGGCCGTAGTCGAGGAGGACGGATCCCGACGTGGCGTCGGTCACGACGGCAAAGTGGCCGAAGGTGACGGGCGCGCCGGCGCGGGTGCGCGGACGCCAGGTCGGCGGCGTCGCCTGCTCGCAGCGGATGTTCCAGCCCCGGACCTTCGTGTCCGGATCTCGGACAAAGGCCTTGGCGAACGTCTTCCACGTGAGGCGCTCGAGCCACGCGGGCAGCCCGAGCGACGTGCCGTGGTAGGTCCAGCCGGCGAGGGCGCCGGGCTCGAAGGTGCGGCCCGCGGCGAGGGCGCGCGCGAGCTCCGGGTTGGAGGCGCGGAGGAGCGTGTCGCGGACGGCGGCGGCGCTCACATCATCCTCGCGCCGGCGACGCCGAGCCGGGCGTCGCTGTCGAGGCGGAAGGTGCCGGCGCGCCAGGCGGCGAGCGTCGCGGCGGGCGTGGCGGGCTGGCGCGCGCACCAGCGCATGGCGCCGCGCAGGGTGAGGTCGGGATCGTCGGCCTCCTCGGCGGACATGGCCGGGCCGGCGGCGCGGGCGCGCTCGACGGCGTCGGCGAGGTGCTCGTGATAGTCCTCGAAGACCGTGAGGTCGCGCAGCCAGGTGGCGCGCGGATCGCTGCCGTCGAGCACGCGGGCCACGCGCGCGCGCAGCTCGTCGAGCGCGCCGTGGCCGATCATGAGCTCGAGGTCGAACACGAACTGGTTGCGATCGTGGTGCGCGCCGAGCAGGTGGCGCATGAGGCGCTCGGGCTCGCTGCGCAGGCCGGTGAAGTCGAGCGGCGCGACGGCGCGCTCGCGGAGCAGGAACGGCAGGCGGAGGGGACGGCGCTGGAGGAGCCGCGCGCGCCACGTCGGGCGCACGCGCCCGGACGGCGACGTGCCGACGGTGTCGCTGCGGAAGGCGAGGCGGTGCCAGAGGCGGAGGACCCCGAGGCAGAGCTGCCAGGGTGTGGGATCGGCGTCGACGACGCCGCGCGCGCGCATGAGCGCGAGGTGCGCGAGCACGCGGTCGGGCTCGACGAGGATCGCGCGCACGTACCAGGGGTGCCGGCGAGGGGCGGTCACGACTTCTCCTTGCGCGCCTTGCGGCGGAGGAAGTCGACGGTGACGCGGTCGCGGTCGGCGAGGAGCGCGATCACCTTCTCGATGGCGGCGGCCGACGGCGCGGCGAGCCAGGCGCCGAGCGCGCGCCAGCCGTCGACGTTGGTGCGCGGGGCGCGGAACATGGCGGCGCGTAGCGCGGGGATGGCGCTGACCACGAGCACGACCGGGTTGAGACAGAGGCGCAGGACCGGGCTGCGCGTGGCGTCGAGGAGCGCGGCCACGATGCCGAGGTCGGCCGAGGCGAGCGCCTCGATGTCGCCGGGCGACGCGGCCGCGACCTGCTCGAGCACGTCGACCGCGACGCCGAACGCGCGGACCTCGGCTGCCCGCGGCGGATGCTCGGCGAGGTGCTCGAGCACGCCGCGCGCGAGGTGGCGGCGCACGCGCAGGAGCTCGGCCGCCATCGCGGGAAAGTCGCCGCGGGCCTCGGCCATGGCGGCGAGCTGCGGCAGCCAGTCCGGCCCGCCCGTGCGTCCGATGTCCTGCACGATGTACCCGGAGCCCTGCCGCACCACGAGCACGCCCTGCGCAGTCAGTGTCGCCAGCGCGGCCCGCAACGTCAGCCGGCTGACCCCGAGCCGCCCGGCGAGGCTCCGCTCCGGCGGCAACCTCGTCCCGGGCTGCAGCTCGCCCAGCAACACGGCCCGCCGCAGCGCGTGCTCGCACGCCTGGTGCGCGGCCTCCTTGGGTGGAATCGGTCCCAGCTCGCTCATTGGCTAACTGGTTTAGCCAATCCGGTGTCAGCCGTCAACGGATTGGTTAAGCCAATTGGATAAACCAATCAGAAACGGTGTCAGCCACCGACAAGGCGGTGGATCTCCTCAGAGATCCTTGTCCCAGGCGAAGGAGAGGAGGGGGAGGACGGGGATGGCGGGGAGGGTCTCGTCGATGTGGAGGAGGGCGGCGCTGAGGCCGCCGCGCATGGCGCGCATGCGCCACCAGGCGCCGACCCAGAGGAGCTGGACGGCGTCGCGGGTGAGGCACGGGCGGGAGGCGCGGCCGTGGTAGCCCGCGCAGGTCGACGGGTGGAGCCAGCCGAGGTCGGCGAGCTCGGCGTAGAGGAGCGTGGAGGCGCCGACGCGAACCGTCGCGCCGGCGGTGGCGAGGCCGAAGCGATCCGACGCGGCGGCGTGGTTGGCGGCGCGCAAGGTCGCGTGCACGGACCAGCGTGGCTCGCGCCACGCGACGGTGGCCGTCGCGCCGCTCCACGCATCGAAGCCGTCGATCCACTCGACCGTGACGGCGGCGCCGAGCACGAGCGCGGCGCGCGAGGACGGCGGCAGGATCGAGATCCGCAGCTGCAGGTCACCGCCCGCCACCGGCACCGGCAGGATCGGCGACGACAGCGAGAGCTCGGCGCCGCCGCCGAGCCCGAGCCCGATGTGATGATGGAACGCGGTCAGGCTCTGGATGCGCTGCACGTGGCCCCGCGGCAGCACCTCGCCGGTCGGCGTGAGCGGCGTCGTGTGCGTGAGCGGCGCCAACTCGTCGGCCCTCGCGCCGCGCGCACCCAGCCCGTCGAGCGAGAGGACCAACGTGACGGCGAGCACGAGCGGCGGTCGGTGCACGTGGCTCGGCTTCGCAAGGCACGCGCCGTCGCACGTCGCCTCCCGTCGCAGGCTTGCGTCGCGCGAGATGCCGCCCGCGCCGGTGACCGCGACGCGCGTGTCAGGGTAACGTTCCGGCCGTGAAGGTCTACCTGAGCGTCGACATGGAGGGCGTGGCCGGGGTCGTCCACGTCGATCAGACGCGGCGCACCGGTCACGACTACGAACGCGCGCGGCGCTGGATGACGGCGGAGGCGTCGGCCGCGATCGCCGGCGCCTACGAGGGCGGCGCCACCGAGGTCCTGGTCAACGACTCGCACGGCGACATGCGCAACTTCGTCCTCGAGGAGCTCGATCCGCGCGCCGAGCTCATCTCCGGCTCGCTCAAGCCGCTGTCGATGGTCCAGGGCATCACGGCCGGCACCGCGTGCGCGCTCTTCGTCGGCTATCACGCCGGCGCCGGCAGCCGCGCCGGGATCCTCGATCACACCTACTACGGGCGCGTCGTCGCCCGCTGTCGCGTCGGCGGCCGCGACTGGAACGAGACCGCGCTCAACGCCGCCGTCTGCGGCGCGCTCGGCGTGCCCGTCGCGCTCGTCACCGGCGACGCCACCGTCTGCGCGCAGGCGCGCGAGCACCTCGGCGACGTCGACGTGGTCGTGGTCAAGGACGCGATCAGTCGCTACGCCGCGCGCATGCTCCACCCCGAGGTCGCACGCACGAAGATCCGCGAGGCCTCCGCCCGCGCGGTGACGCGCGCCCGCGACGGCAAGCTCGCGCCGTTCCGCCCACCGCCGCCGCACGATCTCGCGATCGACTTCGTCAACGCGGCCTGCGCCGACGCCGCCGAGCTCGTGCCCGGCACCGTGCGTGAAGGCGGCCTGACCTGCGCGTACCGCGCGCCCGACGCCGCCACGCTCATCCAGGTCATCCAGGCCTGGACCACCCTCGCCGGCACGACCCTCGTATGAAGGACGACGACGCGTCCTTCACCGCCTCGTGGGTCGCCGGCTGGCGCGGACTCGGTCACCTCTTCGGCGACGCGCAGCTCGCCGACGATCCGTACGGCGCCCGCTTCGGCGGTCGCTGGGCCCAGGCCCTCGCGCGCGCCGGCGCTACCCCCGGCCTCCGCGCCGGCCTCGTGCGCCTGCCGCAGGTCGCCAACTGGGTCGGCTACATGCAGGTCCGCACGCGCCTCTTCGACGACGAGCTGCACTCGTTCCTCGCCGCCGGCGGCCGTCAGATCGTGATCCTCGGCGCCGGCTACGACTGCCGCGCCGCGCGCTTCGCCGATCGCCTCGCCGGCGCCCGCGTCTTCGAGATCGATCATCCGGCCACGCAGGCGCGCAAGCGCGCCGTCCTCGCCGACGCCGGCGCCACGCCGCGCGTCGACTACGTCGCGTGGCACTTCGAGCGCCGCTCGCCCGCCGAGCTGCCGCAGGCGCTTGCCGCCCTGGGCCTCGACCTCGCGCGCCCGACGCTCACGATCTGGGAAGGCGTCACGATGTACCTCTCGCCCGAGGCCATCGACGCCACCGTCGCCGCCGCGCGCGCCCTCGGCGGCGACGGCACGCGCCTGGTCTTCAACTACCTCGTCCGCGACGTGCTCGAGCGACCGCGCGGCCTGCGCCGCGTCGCCACCGCCGTCGTCGCCCGCGTCGGCGAGCCCTTCACCTTCGGCTGGCACCCACCCGAGCTGCCGTCGTGGCTCGCCGCGCGGGGCTGGCGGCTCGCGAGCGATCGCGACCTCGCCGCCGCGGCGCGCGACCTCTTGCCGCCGGACCTCGCCGCGCGCGTCGACGCCTCCGACCGCCACGTCGCCGTCGCGATGAAGGTGTGACCTACACGACGACGATGTCGACCGCGTGCTCGAGGTCGCGCCCGAACGCGATCACCAGCGTCGCGATCACGCGCCACTCGACAGGGCCGGTCGTCGGCTGCACGACCGACGACACCGCGCGCGCGACGTCGCCGATCCGCCCGGCCGGTGCCTGCGGCCGTCCGCCGGTGTCCCTGGGGACCGTCAGCGTGAACGGCACCTCCTCCTGGTGGTAGCGGCGCGCGCCGTCGAGCTCCTGCTCGAAGCGATAGATCGTGGTGGGGGTCGTGGCCAGCGCCCGGACGCCGCCGCGCGCATCGAAGACGCGCTGGCTGGCGCGCAGCTCGACCACGAGCTTCTTGGCCTCGACCGGCTCGACGAGATCGAGGACGACCTTGCCGCGGACGTCGCCGCCGGGCGTCGCGCGCGCCGGATCGACCGCGACGCGCACCGAGCCGCGGCCGACGCCGGTGACGGTCTGGCCCGCCTTCACCGCGCTCTGCGCGCCCTTCTTGATCGTGCTGCCGACCTTGCCGAAGAACTTGTTGGCGGCCTTGATGATCTCGTCGTCGTCGACCACGCTCGGAGCATGCCACATCAGCCGGGCGTCGCCGCGGCGTGGACGGCACCGCCGAGCCGGTAACCCGCGCTCCGGCGCGTCTCGATCAGCCCGTCGCCGCCGATCGTGCGCAGCTTGCGCCGCACGCGCAGCACGAGCTCGCGAACGTTCTCGTCGTCGGGCTCGATCGAGTGGAAGCCGAGCGACGGCGCCAGGTCGCATCCGCGCGCGTAGGCCTCCTCCGGCGCCAGCGTGCAGCGGCGCGCGACCAGCGCGATCACCAGCGCCAGCTCACGCGGCGCCAGCGCGATCGCGCCGCCGTCGCCGCGGATCGCGGCCTCGCCCGATGACAGCTCGAAGCGGCGGCCGTCCGCGCTCTCGATCGTCACGACCCGAGGAGAGCGCGACCGGAGCGCGAAGCCCAGCACGACGTCGCCGAGCCGGAGCTGCGCGCCCGGTCGCAGGAACACGCGAGGCGCGGCGGCGACGCCGTCGACCGCGGTGCCGTTCTTGCTGCCGAGGTCCTCCACGTACCAGCCGCGGTCGTCGCGCGCGACGCGCGCGTGCACCGCCGACACCGACGCGTGCAGCACCGCCACCTCGCACGCCGTGCGGTCGCGGCCGACGCGGACGCCGTCGGTGAGCGCCACCGCGGCGCCCGCCGGCCCCACCAGCACCGCGTCGGCGCGCACGACTCGCGAGGAGAGCTGTTCAGGCGTGAGGTCCATGCGCGCTCTTCACATCACGACCCGTACCAGCCAGCGGCGAGGCCCGCGACGCGGAGTTGACGCATTCCGTCGGTTGAAGGCCGACGAGCACCTGACACGCGGGTGTCAGGTCCTCTGCGGGAGGTCGCCTCACGCAGCCCGCGTGAATATGCGCGGCGCGATCAGGCGGGCGTCGCCCCGACGTTCGGTCGCGCAGGCCATGACGCCCTGCTGCCATCACGTGAGCGCTCGTGCCACTCTCCTGGCAGGAGGCCAACCGATGGGCAACCGCCCCGCTGTCCCGTGTGAGCACCTGGCCGCGAACGTGCGCGCGATCCGCGAGGCGCGCGGGCTGTCACAGCAGCAGATCGCGAAGCTCGCCGGCGTGCCGCGCGCGACGTGGTCGCACCTCGAGTCCGGCAGCGCCAACCCCACGCTGCATGTGCTCACGCGCGTCGCCGACGCGCTGCAGGTCCGGCTCGACGAGTTGCTCGCGTCGCCGCGCACGCCGGTGCGGCACCTGCGCGCGACCGAGCTGCCGGTGCGCCAGCGCGGGCCGGTCAGCGTGCGCAAGCTCCTGCCCGAGCCGCTGCCGGGGCTCGACATGGAGCGGATGACGTTGCAGGTCGGCGCCCGCATGAGCGGGGTGCCGCACGCGCCGGGGACGCGCGAGTATCTGGCCTGCGAGCGCGGGCAGGTGCAGCTGTTCGTGGCGGGCGACGGCTTCCTGCTCGAGGAGGGAGACGTCGTCGTGTTCCGCGGCGACCAGCGCCACGGCTACGCGAACCCGGGGCGCGAGGAGGCGATCGCGTACTCGGTGATCGCGTTCGCGCCGCTGACGGCGTAGGCGCCGTTCGTCCTGAGCGACGCCGCGAAGCGGCGGAGTCGAAGGACGCGTGGCTCCTCTGCGCAGGATCTTGACGATCCGTCCTCGGGATCTGCGCGGTAGGGCGACGGCGCCTGGACGGGTCAGGCGTCTCCTCGGTGAACAAGCGAGAGGAGCTGCCCGTGGAAGCCGAGACCTCGAGTGCGAGTGCGAGTGCGAGTGCGAGTGCGAGTGCGACAGGGAGTCCGAGCGCGACGTCGGCGGCGACGATCGCCGCGGCGGCGGCCGGGCCGCTCGGCGTCGGCGGCGTGCTGGCGCTGCGGACGCGCGAGCTGGCGCCGCTGGTGGCGGTGCCGGCGGTGGTCTTCGCCGTCGCCGCGCTGACCTTGCCGGCGCTCTACATCGCGACGGCGGCATGCGGCGCGGCCCCGCCGCTCGGGCGCGTGATGCGCGCCGTCGGGACGGCCTTGTGCTCGCTCGGTCTGGTGTACGCCGGCTTCGGGTTGCCGCTCCTGTTCCTGGGGGTGAGCGCGAGCATGGAGACGGCCTTCGTGCTGAGCGCGGCCACGGTCGGCGTGGGCGCGGTGATCGCGCTCGGGCGGCTGTACGCCGAGCTGTTCGCGGGCGAAGGCTCGACGGCGGGACGCGGGCTGCTGTTCTGGACGTGGTCGGCGGTCACGCTGGTGATCGGGGCGCGGCTGTTCGCGGAGCTGACGATGGAGGTGGTGCTGTGACGGCGGCGGCGGAGGTGGAGGC
>ERZ761602.1025-NODE-1025-length-54389-cov-51.459859_pt1 | contig 54389 bp, 47 predicted proteins | sample MGYA00512165_ERZ761602 | MGnify/ENA primary metagenome ERZ761602 (study PRJEB28899, sample SAMN02445085) | bioreactor sludge metagenome | biome: EBPR sludge; isolation source: Thorneside wastewater treatment plant | place: Australia: Brisbane, Thorneside...
CAAATTCAGAGGATGTTATGAACGGATTCAGGTCAATGCGCTATATGCGTGTATTCAGTTTCGCAATGTGTCTGTCTTTATTGGCCGTTTCGGCTGTATTGATCCTTTCGCCACGGACTGTTTGGGCAGCTTGCACAGCATCCGGTGATGACGGTGACGGATGTAAAGGTAGTGCTGGAGGGAATGGAGGTACTCGTGCTACCCATTACTACGTTCGGGGAGCATCTTGGACACATAGATGTCCTTGGTCTTACGGAGAAAATGCTTATTCAGGCTCTGGAAGCTATTCTGGAATTGGAGGAACTGGAGGAAGTGCATCATACTCTCAATCAAGACAACAAGTTAATGGTAATGAACGTACAGTTCAAACCCATGTTTGTGATTATATCCCACAAGGAAATCCAGAAAAACATGAAGGTTGTGCTGCTGGAGACTGGCATCATTCACCAAATCCTTGGTGCCACAACTTTGCCTGCATACATTGAATTATTACTAAGAAATCATTGTACGACATTTAATATAATAAATCATTAAATGTCGTACAATGATTCACTTTTTTATTGGAGATTTGTTTTAGAACCAAAGTAATCTATGAAAAACACAATTCAAAATCGGCTTGGCAAAGTATATAAAATTAATAACCCGATAAATTTTATATACTTATACAGTATTATACTATTTGGTTTATTGAACACCTCATGCAAAAAAAACGAAACAGCAAATAAGCAAACCAAAGATGCCGAAAGAAGTGTAACTCATCCTAGTGCAAAAGGGACTATTCATTTATCCGATATAATTATCGAAGCCACCCCACTTTCATTGGAAGCAACGGAGAACAGCTTGATTCTGAATGGCGGTGTTAATTTGAGTACAAATGAGACAAGTATATACATTGGTGGAATGGGTCAAGACTTAGTGCAATTTAATAAGAAAACAGGCACGTTTATCCGCCAAATAGGCAAAAAAGGAGAAGGGCCTGGAGAGTACAACCAAGCGACTTCTTTATTCGCCTCAGAAGATGCCTTGTATGTCGTTGATAGCATGGTTGGGAAAATCCAATCTTTTAATTCACAAGGAGTCTATTTATCCCAACTACAAAATCCTTTACTCCGAAATGTAGGAAAAATATATGTTTTTAACAACAAAATATATTTGAATTTAACCTACGGTTCGCATGATTATATTTTTGCTACGATAGATTTAGATTTAAAAAACCTTCAAACCTATTCAGATAACTTAATTGCTCAACAACAGGATATGAGTCGTTATGAAACCTATAAACGTCATGGCTACTTAAATTCACAATTCTTTACAATAGGTAATGAATTACATTGGTCGTACACTTTACTAAAAGATATTCAACAAATTAATACAAAACCAAAGATTGCACTTGCAGCCAAAACGACAATACCTTCGCCATATTTTTATGAACCAATCCCACCTTTGCCGCCAGCTATACAGATAACTTTAAACGACTCTTGGAAAAAATTTAACGAAAAGTATTCATTTTATGCTGCTTACTTATTAAAAAATAGGTTTTTAATACGAAAATTTCAATATACTGACACAAACAACACACCACACAATAAATATCATATTTACGACACAAAAACAAATAAACAATATAATGTTGAACCAGATTTTTTTATATATGAGAATGTAAAAGAAGATAGTTTTACTGTAAAAGGCTTTCCGAACTTTATTTATGCAGATGCAGACTATATCTATGAATTAGACTTTTCATTCACCAAAAAAGATGTATTAGACAATCCTATTTTAAGGAGGTACAAAATCAATGAAGACTTTTTCAATTAAGGTGTTGTATAGCTTTCTGACTTTATTTATCATCGCAAATATTGGCCTTTTATATGTAATTTATTATAGTAAAGAACATGTACAGGCTTTAAACGAAGAGATTAATCAGGTAAAAGAAGAAAATTCACCTCCGTTGTTTCAATTTTTCAGGGTAAAGATTAAGCAATGGGGTACACAAGAAATACTTGACCATGCTTCACGCCGCCCAAAGGTTTACCTAATTTTTTCAAAAAATGGTTGCTCAAATAGATTCGATCGTTTTGCTAATTATTTAACCGTAAAATATTTATTTAATAAACATGTTGATGTGAAGTTCGTATCAACAGATATTCATACAGAGCAGGACCAAATGGCCTTTTTGGTACGTTTTCCAAGAGCAAAAGAACTATTCTATGAGGAAATTGATATTCAGACAAGCAAGAAACCACGAGTAAAATTACCTCAAATCCTCATTGTAGATCGGCATTTCAGAGTAATAGATTCATATCATATTAAGCCTTCTCCCAACCCAAAAGAAGAAATGATGTGGCGAAAATTAGATTTCCTTTATGACAACTTCCATTATGCCGAAGAATCGATGCGTGAGTTATTTTAACGTTTCCCTCTCTCCTCCTTCAAACCCGCATCATTCGATAGCGGGTTTTTCCGTGTTTGGCGATCTTATTTTTACGAAAAATCAAGCAATCGAATGGGCAAAATGTATCGAGGGTTAACGAAAAGCACTTTTACTGGGGCAATAATGCTTACAAGGGCGCCCCTGAACAATGGGTGCATTTCAAAATTTCCCCAATTCTATTATAATGTCGCTCCTACGGAGTTTTTCTGAACGATAGGCAAAGAGGTCACCGAATCCAAGTGCGCTGTATGAGCATTTTTGAAATGCCCCTCTCGTATCCCTCATATTTTTTGTGGGGTAGAGAGGAATTTTTCTTTCTTATCGCCCTATAACTGAGTCAATTTTTCGTTAGCAAACCGCCGAATGGTTTCTTGTGCCGCTTTTATGTATCGGCGGGTAGCCAGCGAAGGCGGGACGGATAGCATATCCGTCAGTTTTTCTGTGCTATTCATGTAATAATCCCGCCAAGCCTCTAAAATCAGGCGTTCGCCCTCTCTTGTTTTTCCGTTTTGTATGGCAGATTGCGAGAGCATAAACTCGGCTTCTAAACGAATTTTAGCGGCCTTTGCCAACAACTGCGCGGTTTGTCGAATGGTTTGTTCATTGGCCGTTGTGAGTGTTAGCGCAGTTACCAAGGCACATGCCCCCACATTCTGCATGGTCTTGGGCGATACCATCTCTAATCGGTCGCCGTCGGTATGATAAAACTGATCGGTAAAATGCCAGAGTAACAGTCCGGGTTTTTTGGCCTCTAAGAAAGGCGTATGATCGCTTCCGCCCTCAAAAGGATTGGTATTTACGGTCCAATTGGCGTATTTACCTTGTTGCTTACATAGGTCTATGACCAAGTCATTAAAATAGTGTGGTACAATATCCGATATTTTCATCGGGCTTCCACCCCATTCCGAGTGTTTATCCTCGCCCCGTGTCCAAACCGCCGAGGGATCTGGCATTTTCTCAATAAGGAACGATCCTCCCGTTTTGTCGGTATCCTCGCCCACCATGTCCAAACTCATGCCCCACCGAATCCCGCGTGCCCGCACGGTGTCTTCGCGAATGTAGCGACGGGTCGAGACAATCTCGTCGCCCCATAAAAACGTGAGGGTTCTATGGGGTTTATACACCCCTTTTTGTACCAATTGTGCAGTGACACGCGCCATTTCCAACAAAGTACCCACGCCCGAAGCATTGTCATTTGCTCCTGGCTCTTGTACGTGTGCACTAAACACAAATCGCTCATCCGGCTTATTTTGTCCCAAGACCTCGGCAATAATGGTTAGTTCTTCTGAATTATAAGACTTGGTTGCAATCTGAACATGGAGTTTTCCATTTCCCCGGTTAATGGCATCGAGAAGGCGATTGCGGGCATGATAGGAAAGTAAGATTCCCCACTTTTGGTCCCCTGCGGTACTCATCGGAATGCTTCCAAATTGAATGGAATGGGTATTTTTCTCCGGTTGCGTATAATGCGGTAAGCCGTAGGCCATTACCCCAATTGCCCCACGTGAAAGCGCATTTCGATACAACGCAAACAAACTCCCTTCACCAAACACAATTTTCCCCGTAACCTCTTTCCCTTCAAAATCCGTAGTTTGTCCGTTACCCACATAAACCACTTCGGCATGGATGCCTTCTGGCGGTGTAGAAGCCGAGTTTATGGCCACCATATTGCGGTTTGTGGCAAAATCCAAGAGCGGCTTATCCGTTCCTTCGATGGTTATTCGCGCCGAAAGGGGTTCCCAAGTCGGTTTTTGCATGGGCTTTTTTTCGATCCGATAGCGCATTCGGTCACTGGGTTTTGCATCCGAAGCCAAAACAAACCCGGCTGCTTTTAGTTTTTCTTCGATGTGATAGATGCTTTCATTAAATCCGGCATTACCCACCACACGCCACCTTTTTTCGACAAAGGCAACGGTTTCAAAGGCCCGTTCCCCTTTTATCTCTTTACGAACCGCCGAGAAAAAATGGCCTGACGACTGGGCATACACGCTGGAAAACACTGCGCACAAGAAAACAAGAAAAACACGCATTCGCATGGGGATTTGTATAACAATGACACATAGACTACTTGTCGAGAAATTGGTTTCTCGGTGGGATATTGCAATGATACGATTTTTTTCCGAACTTGGCATCTCCCACCCGCCTGCTTAGGTATTTTTTTCTCCGAATTCAATGTATGGCATCTAATTTGGCCATATTGAAGTGCGTTTTTTAAACTCTGTCCAAAGTGCAGTGTGATAGTAGAGTTGGGGAAGGACTTACCCAAAAATCATTTAACCAATATATGCCCCTGTTTGCATAAATACCTCTTTCACATACCAATGGAACTAAAACCCAAAAAAACATGGTTTTACCCAATATTTTTTCCCGTGAAGTGGCGGATGGTGTAATACAGCGCATCCACCAGTTAACACCTGCCACACAACCCCAGTGGGGCAAAATGAATGCAACACAAATGTTGGCCCACTGCAACGTCACCTACGAAATGGCTTATGAAAACAAACATGCACGGCCCAATTTTTTTATGCGCCTCATCCTCAAACTATTTATTAAACAAACAGTAGTTGGCGAAGCACCATATAAGAAAAATACACCCACCGCGCCCGCATTTATTATTGGGGATGAACGAGCATTTGACGAAGAAAAAGCCCGCCTGATTGCCTACCTCAACAAAACCGTTGAGTTGGGACAAAACCATTTTGATAACAAGGAATCGTTGTCCTTTGGAAAATTATCCATCACCGAGTGGAACAATCTATTTTATAAGCACTTAGACCATCATCTTACGCAGTTTGGGGTCTGAACGTAGTTTAACGCAGCGCTCTTTGTCACGCACTAAATACATACTGCTTTGCGGCTGAATTCCGGATAGCACGGGGAAACACAGCCTCTCCACAACCCATACGGAAACCTGCTCCTCAAAATGAAAAAAACATTCATCGGCATTTGGTTTATTGCCTTATGTGTCCCCCACATTCAGGCACAAGCCTTATCGGAAATAGAAGCAGATAGCTTGTTTACGCCCCTGATCTATCATGCGTTCATTGCCAAATTGGTGCAAGAAGAGAAAGAATCTTTGCCAACCGTTTATTGGGATCCAGAATTCGGTGGGGAATCTCTTGCTATTATGGCGCAAAGGAAACGTTGGGCAACGTCAAACAGTATCCCAACCTTATCTTTTGAGGGAGTTGCAGTAAAATGTTTCCTGTTTCAGGATATACGAGACTCCTACGAGGAACAAACACCTACCAAGTACCTAACCTATTTGGAACAGTTTTGTGATCCAATTATGCCGTTTATGATACTTACCATAACCGAGTTCACCTATAACAGCGAACAACAACAATGGGAGATAAATATAGGTTACTGTAGAAAATCTCTGGAAAGTAAAGAGTATCGAGGCATCATAAAGCAAGACGAAAACAAAAACTGGAAGGTTTCGTTTAAGTTCCTCTATCATATCATGGATTAAGTACCCTAAAATCGGAAGGGGCATCGTTCGTTTGGCGGGCGATGCTTTTTTTTGTTTCGTGGTTAGGGATGCGTAATAAACTCACTTCGGGTTTATGTATCACAAAGCCTTGGTGTTTCTTTTTTGTGGGACATCCATCTTAAGCGATGCTTTTTTCTATGTTTAGATAATGACTTGCATATTTTTTTACCTATCCATCATCACTATTGACATGTGAAAAATTTTTAACTAACTTTATACTATAACTTTTTACTCATCAAAACACATATTAGACATGTACATTTCCCCCCCCCTTTTTTCAATAGTTTAGGTAAAAGATATTTATTATACATCCTCGCTTGTATGATATTGATCATTTTTCCTGCGTGCGACCATTTAGTCATGCAAGAAACTCAGACAGGTAACCAGGAGGTTGTGTTTTCTCCTTATCCATCTGATCTCAGCAAAAAGGGAAGTAAAAATGATTTCTCTTGTAATCTCAGTTATCATACACCTAATAATCCAAATACAACCTATCAATATCGAAAAATTAAAGTAACTTTTGCAGATAAATTACTGGAAAACATTACGGGCGATATGTCCGTTACAAGATATAAGTTAGAGTCTAAAGATGATAAAGTATTGCGTTATGCAGTTTGTTTACTCCCTAAGGAAACTAAACTTATTCAGTTGGTTATTCAAAAACTACAAGCCAATCCTGAGCAAAATGCACCCGATATTATAATAGATTCAGATATAAATAGTAAAAAACAAATAAAAATACAGCCTAACACCATTACAACCAACAAGGCCACGTTGAAACGTTCAAGCGTTATGCCAGGTACAATCTTATGTGAAGTTGTAGGCTGGTTTGACTGGTTTAATGGCTTGGTGGTTGATGTTGTATGTACAGAAACAGAGCCTTTTCTTCAATCTCTTATAACAGACGGAAGCAGTTATTCATGGAATTGGGTCCCAACTTGGGATTGGAATAACGATAATTCCGGAGGTGGGTCTAGTTATGACCCTTGTGCCAATGGAGGGTGTAGTCTTCCTGAACCCGAACTTGATGATGTATTTTCTGGCCCCCCTCCTGATTGCACATTAAAGCCTCCACGCCTTGGGCCTCTACAATGGCTATGGTGTTTGGGAACTCAATTAAAGCCAACTCAGAAAACTAACATAGAAACTGAATTGGCTAAAATAAAAGCGAAAGGGGGGATATGCTCAGAACTTGCTGATTTAGGATATCTACACATAAATAATTTCAGAACATTTTCTATGTCAAACCTACAACAGGTTTACGGTGTAGATTACGTCTTTGAAAAGAAGGCTCACTTTGGGCTTGCAGGTGGTACAGGATCAGATTACATTGGTCTTCTTGATGAACTTGTAAACGACCCTGATCTATGGTACGACACTCCAACCAAAGTTCCTAATAGGGTAAACCTAAGCTGGATACTGGTTCATGAATTAGATCATCTTTATGGTGAGCCTCATCGCGAAGGGAAACACAGCCTCTCCACAACCCATACGGAAACCTGCTCCTCAAAATGAAAAAAACATTCATCGGCATTTGGTTTATTGCCTTATGTGTCCCCCACATTCAGGCACAAGCCTTATCGGAAATAGAAGCAGATAGCTTGTTTACGCCCCTGATCTATCATGCGTTCATTGCCAAATTGGTGCAAGAAGAGAAAGAATCTTTGCCAACCGTTTATTGGGATCCAGAATTCGGTGGGGAATCTCTTGCTATTATGGCGCAAAGGAAACGTTGGGCAACGTCAAACAGTATCCCAACCTTATCTTTTGAGGGAGTTGCAGTAAAATGTTTCCTGTTTCAGGATATACGAGACTCCTACGAGGAACAAACACCTACCAAGTACCTAACCTATTTGGAACAGTTTTGTGATCCAATTATGCCGTTTATGATACTTACCATAACCGAGTTCACCTATAACAGCGAACAACAACAATGGGAGATAAATATAGGTTACTGTAGAAAATCTCTGGAAAGTAAAGAGTATCGAGGCATCATAAAGCAAGACGAAAACAAAAACTGGAAGGTTTCGTTTAAGTTCCTCTATCATATCATGGATTAAGTACCCTAAAATCGGAAGGGGCATCGTTCGTTTGGCGGGCGATGCTTTTTTTTGTTTCGTGGTTAGGGATGCGTAATAAACTCACTTCGGGTTTATGTATCAGTGTTGCATTGCCAATGGGGGTACGATTTGTATAAAATCCGTGTTCCATCGAAAAGAACCTTGGTGAAATATCAAATCGCGGTGGTAGGCCACTCTTTATTGTGCATTCGGCGTGCCTCAGTCTTACAAGCCGCGTATCAGTTCGTGCTACGCGCCCACGTTATCCGCTTGATGGTATCGCCTTGGAGGAGGGCATCCACCACAGGCCAATCTCGTTCCGGCACATAGCCAAAGGCGGTATAGTTTCCGTCTAAATGGGGCTGCATGGAATGGGTGACAAAGAATTGCGAGCCTTCGGTATCTTTTCCGGCACTGGCCATGCCCAAAGTGCCACGCAGGTATGGGATGCGGGTAAACTCGCTCCGGATGGAAAAATCTGGCCCTCCAAATCCACCCGCCTGCTGTATGTCTCCGGCCTGAATCACAAAATTGCCCACCACCCGATGCCATGTATTGGGGTTATACCGCCCCTCTTCCACCAATTGCAGGATGGTTTGCACGGTTTGCGGGGCTTGTTCGGTGAGTAGGTGGGCATGAAAAACGCCTCGGTTGGTCTCGAAGCGCAAAACCGGCGTAGTCCCCGCTTTTTTGAGGAATGCCCAATCCAAAGGCCGTTGATTGGGCGAGGATTGTGGAGAAATCGCTTTTTTCTCTCCGGTTAAACTTTGGAGGGCAATGGCAGCGGCCTCGCGAATGGCCGGATGTGCATGTGAAACGGCTGCTCGAATTTGGGGAATGGCCGATTGATCCCCCAGTTTGCCCAAAGAAGACAGGGCTTCGGTGGCCACCTCTAGATCGTTGGGCAATTGGGCTTCTTGCAATGCACGGAGAAGTAAGGTTAGGCTGCCGAAGGGCTTAAATCGTTTATCTGCTAAAAAACCTACTGCTGCATAGCTTAGTGGTAGTTTTTTGCGGGTTAATGCTTGGCGGATCACCCCGAAATAAGCTTCGGCACGGGTGGAGTCTGGTTTGTACTGCCGCCAACGTGCCGCCAATGCCTCGAAAGCCGCCGTAGCGACGGCTTGGTCTTCTATCAGTGTGGTTTGGGCCAAAAATTCCCACGAGGCTTGATCAGTAGCTCTCCCCAATGCACCCAAACCGATACGCTTGGCCTCGGTAGTTGTGGCAGAATGCATGAGCCACTCGCGGATAACGCTGGGTTCAGTGGCCGCAAACAGGGGTAAAAACAAACCTGATACCCGAAAATCTTCTGGATACTGAAAAAAATAGCCTTTTCGCCGGTCATACCCCATTGAAGGGGCCATTGTTGGTGTGCGCATGAGCACCGTAGCAGCAGCCATTCGCACATGCTCATTGCCATCTCGTAGGGAAGTTAGCATGGCTTGTTGTACCGCTTCTTCCTGTATTCTACTACCAAGCGCCATCAAGGCATTGTATCGGATGCGCCAGTCTGTGGACGAAACACTGGCTTTCCGAAGCCGGACCAAGTCCTGCGGGTCATTTAATCGGGCAAGTCCTGCTGCCAAATACATTAAGGCAGGATCATTTCCATTTAAGGCGTCAAAAGCCTTGCGGAGCCGATCAGCAGCAAACGCCCAAGCTGCTGTCAACCGGACACGTCCAAAATAATAGGCCGCAGCGCTCCGCAATTCCGGATTGGGTGCAAACAAAGCCGCCGCCAATTTATCTACGGCTTTCGGATGGTGATGCCCCCGTAAACCATAACGGGCCATCGAGAAGGCTTGGGCTGTTTGCAATCCTGTAGGCAAGACCAAAGCGGCCACCTCGGCCAATGACCCACGACTGCCTTTTTTGCCTAATGCTTCTAATAGTCTTATGCGCACATTTGTGTTTCCTTCCTGCGCAAAGGCCATGAGCATAACCGAACTGGCCGTTGAGTCATCGGCTTGGCCCAGTGCAAACGCGGCATCGGCCCGTACTTCCGCAGAAGGATCTTTGAGTAATGCCCGTAATAATGGTTTCGCCAAGGTATCCTGTACAGACGCCAATGCAAAAGCGGTTCGTGCGCGTATGGCAGGGTCTTTGGAACCGAGAAGAGGAAACAACTGCTGGGCATTTCGGTCGGCTTGTGCTACAACAATGGCCTGTAGATCGGTGCGATGTAGCAGACCATCTAGGCTTCGGTCTGTAACCGGAAAACGTTGTGCAAACGTGGGTACGAAGGTACAACCCAATAGGAAGCAACCGATCCAGACAAAGGACTTCATATCAGCTTTGTTTAAAACGTGATTAACCCAGCGGAATAGGGGCTTAAAGTGCCCGAAACTGCCAACCCACCGCCGAAAGTGTAGCGAGTACCGAGTAGAGGGCTTCGGGTGTTTTATGGAAAACTTTTGGATTATCGTGTAAGACCACAATGGAGCCAGGGCGTACAAATTGGCAAATGTGGCGACTAATGTCTTTTTCGGAAACGGTGGCCATATAGTCTGCCGGAAGTAAGTCCCACATCACCAATTTTTGTTCATTTTCGATACACCACTTCCGCATGGCAGGGGTAAAACGACCATACGGCGGACGCATCCAGCGCACCGGCTCATCCACTACTTCTTCCAGAATTTGGGTTGCTTTGTTCATTTCGGCCATCATTTGTTCTTTCGGCAGTTGCCAAGCATTCGGATGGGAATGGGAGTGCTGCCCCAATGTATGGCCCGCACTTTTTAGTTCACGCACCAAGCCTGGCTCAGCCACCACGTTCTGACCAATCAGAAAAAAAGTAGCCTTTGCACCGAATTTTTCCAGAATTTCGGCCAGTTTCCCCGTACATTGCGTGGTTGGGCCATCATCTATGGTGATATACAATTCTTTTTCTTGGGCAGGCTTATGCCATAGTATATCCGGATAAAATCTGGGTAAAAAGCGAACCGTTTGTGTAGCAAATATATTAAACATCAAAGGATTACCAACGTCGTTGTGGGCGTATTACCGAAACAAAAGGTAAAACTGCACTGGTAATAACATACAAAAAATCGAGGGCAGGTGAAGCGCTTAACCTTTCTTTTTCATGTTGAATAAAATTATTACTTTTCAGGATACAACCAATAAGCCCCCATCGCAGCAAAAAGAGCGCAATTCCGGCAGGAAATAAGGCCACCAGCATCCCCCATGTAGCAAGTTGTGTGAGATGGAATCCTGATAGGATGGCTACGACTGAGGGAGGATACCCCACTCCGGCCGAAACATGTCGTTTTTTTTGTCTAAACCACTGCATCCACGTTTGAGAAGCCGTACTAAAGACCGCACTGTCCGGAGTAAAAAAATACCGTACCTTTCCGGCTTTTTGGCTACGAACGGATTGGATGAACAAGTCGTCGTCTCCACTTAGACGATGTTGGTGTGTAACAAAACCATTTACACGATGAAACATGGTGCGGGTATAACTCATATTTCTACCAACGGCCATATAAGGCAATCCAAGGCCAATAGCCGCTCCTGTAAACAAAGCCGTAATTTGCGTTTCGAATCGGGAAAATTGGTTTAGCCATGTTTTTTCCGGAAACAACGGCCCATACCCCACCCACACGGCATCGGGGTCTGCACGGTGCAAATTGGCATGAATCATCAGCCAATGCGGGCCGGGCCGGCAATCGGCATCCGTAAATACCAAACGTTCATGGTTGGCTTGAGCGATTCCATAGGTTAAGCCGCTTTTCTTGCCGGGCGGTTCCTGTGTGGGACGGGTCAAAACGCAAAACCTCGGATCCGATGCAATGGTTTCACGCAGGATGGTAACGGTCTCATCTTGGGATTGGTCATCTATCAGCAATACCTCAAAGTGCGGATGAACCTGCGCCTTCAGGCTTTGTATAAGGCCAGCCGCATTGTGCGCTTCATTTTTGAGCGAAACCACAACAGAAAGTGAATTGGTGGCCTCCCCGCTAAGTTGTCCAAGGCGAGCAGTGGTGGATTTATTTGCCTTCCTAAATCCAAGCCAAACCACCAACCAGAATAACAAGTTCAGGGCATACAATATGGTGATCACGCAAGCCATCATCGCTGAATCTGTCTGCCTTTCCACTGATACCCACCAACCTGAGAAACCAACCCAATATAGACTATATACGGAATATGAAGCAATTGGCCTGGCAGAAAATAGGCCAAGAGTCTCCTTTGCCGCCACTGCCGCGCGGCCTGAAACAATAGCGCACCTTCCGACAAAATTTTAAGCCCTAATGCACCTGCCAGAAACCAAATGGCATTAGGATACCAAAACAAGGCAACCGAGGTAAGCACAAAAAGCAAAAAGAACCAATATATCGAGATAATGGTCGCGACATATGCTTTATTCGGGTAAAGCGCACCTTTGGATGCCCACCTTTTTCGTTGTTGGATTAAGTCCTGAAACGTTGCAACCGGATCGGTGCGGACCAAAGCGTCGGGCGAAGGACAGAAACGCACCTTCCAAGTTTCGGTGGCGGCAATCTTTTGCATCAACATCTCGTCGTCGCCAGAAGTAAGGTGGTCTATTCCATCAAATCCTTTAATTTCCAAGAATACACTTTTCCGGTATGCCACATTGGCACCATTTGCCAAATTCGGGCGATTCAGCCCAATGGCTCCTGCTCCGACCGCCACCAATCCCAAAAATTCCAATGCTTGTATATCCTTGAAAAATATATATTTATGCCGAAAAGCAACCGGTCCGGAGACAAAAGCAGTGTTCGCCTCAAAATTGGCAGTCATGGTTTCAATCCAATGCTTCGGAACGAGACAATCGGCATCTGTTGTCAGGATAATTTCTCCTTTGGCTTGCAAAACCCCTTTTTCGATGGCTTTCTTTTTGTGGGCACGTGTTCGGATGGAATTTTCGGGCATATGCAGCAACCGGAGGTTTGCATATTCTTTACGAAGCTCGTCAACAATAGCCGCAGTTTGGTCTGAAGAGTCGTCATTTACGACAATTACCTCGAAACGATTTTGCGGATAGTGGTTTTCCAAAAGTCGGTGTAAGCAGAGTAAAATGTTATCGGCCTCATTTCGAGCAGCAATAACAACCGTAACAAACGGCTTTTCTGGATCGGGGATATGGCGGGGCTGATAAGACCGCACCACATCACGGAACCCCCATGCAAAGGCAATCAACAGTAGTGCATAAAAAACCGTAAAAAACGAAAAGGCAGCTAATAAAAATGTCATGAGGGCGGGTTCACTTTGGGTAGTGCCCGTTCCACAGAAAGGGTCGTACCAAGTTTAAGGCGTAAAACAAGGGGCAGCCCTATTATGGCCGGAAGTACAATATTGATTACATAGAGTAGCAAGGAAGTGCTGAAGGCAATGGCTGCAGGAACGCCAAAAAATCCCATAAAAAAGACAGCCGAGCCTTCCCGCACCCCCAAACCAGCCAATGCGGGTGACGGGATTACACTGTTGGCATAAAAAAACAAGGCAATGGCAAGAACGGCATTCGTCCAATGGATTTGGGCACCGAACGCATACAAAACCAGCAGGCACTGCACCGAGAAAACAACGTATCGCAAAGATGTCAACCCAAAAAGCCAATACACATCCTGAAGCCGGAGATGGCGTAAAAAACCAAATGTTTTAAGGAGATGCGGGTATGGATATCGGTTTGCAATAAAACGATAAACTGCTCGTGGATGTAAGAATACCGTTATCAAAAGCAACAAAGTGCCTATCCCCGCAACGAGAACAAGGTACCAAATAAAAGCGTGTAACCGGAGGTGCCACATCAGAAAATAAAGCAATGCGGGTATTCCAAAACCTATATAACACGCCAAAGCAATAAGTTGCTGTGCACCTGTAAGGGCTGCCAACTCCCATTTATTTTGATGGTCTAAGTAATAGGCCCGCCCTACAAAATCCCCCAAGCGTGCAGGAGTAAACAAACCAAGGGTTTGCCCAACCAGAATCGCTCCCAGAGATTGAAAAAACCGCTCTTCGGGAAAGCGCCGACGAACCAGCATCTGCCAAATCACCGCCTGAAGATATATATTTAAGGGCAACAAGAGGAGAGACACACCAGCGAAACGCCAATCGGCAGTGCGAATGGTCTGCATAATCTGATCCCAACGGATAAACCATATCAGAAGTAGTAACCAGATGATGGCGATTAAGGGCTTGATGAATGCTTTTATGGACACAGAACAACAGGAAATTCTAATGGAAGTGATATTGAACAAATTTGACTGGGCCAGAAACCCATCAACGGCATACCCGCTAAAGACGTTTCTAATCCGACGAGTGTTTAAAATGCCAGATACAGCGAGCCAAAGTTACAAGTAGTATCAGCCAGAAGCAACGTCTTCTACATGAATCCACCTTTCACCACACCAACAATCCTGTATTTTAATTGTTCACTCGCTCAAAAACAGTTCAATTAGTGTGTATGCGACATAGACTTTTGCTTTTGTGTCTTACTTTTTCCTTCGCGACATGTACAGAGCAAGCCTCACCAGAACAGGCCCGCGCCAAGTTGCAGGAAAGAAAAATACCTTTTACCGAAATGGCTTTTTTGGAGGCTTTCTCGGCCTATCGCTTACAGGAAGTACAGTGGTTTTTAGAAGCGGGGATGCAACCAGACGTTGCCGATGGTGCAGCTTGGCGAATCGGGATACAAAAAAACTATTTTCAACCGACCAATTTATTGATGCTACATGGCGCCAAGCCAGATCAGGTCTTTTCGGATGGCTTTATACCACTCGTGGAAGCATCTGCATATGGACGCACTCGGATTGTGACGCGCATGATGGCATATGAGCCTAAGGTAGATGTACAGGATCTTTGGGGGCGTTCTCCCCTGATGATGGGGGCCAAATCCGGAAATGCCTATGTGGTGGAGCAGCTACTACAAGGAAATCCAGCATTAGAGGCAACCGACCAGACCCGCCGCACGGCGCTCCAATTTGCGATCCAACGAAACCACACGACTGTTACGAACTTGCTTTTAGACGCCGGAGCCAATGTAAATGTGGGAGACCAACAAGCTACCCCTCCTCTGGTTTCTGCATCCTATCTCGGAAATGTATCGTTGGTCAATCTCCTCCTCAAAAAAGGCGCAAACCCCAATGCCACAAATGCCACTGGTTATACCGCACTGATGGCTGCCGTTCGGGCCAACCAGATGGCAGTGGTTGATGCTTTATTGACCGCAGGTGCCGACCCTAACCGTAGAAATGTGGAGGGCTGGCAAGGGGGAACTGCCCTACACCTTGCGGCCCAACAACACAACAAAGCCATCATGGAAAAACTCAAAGTTGCAGGGGCAAATCCCAACATCACCGATCATTTTGGACAAACCGCCGATGCCCTCTTAATCAGGAATGAGGCCGTTTTAGACCCCGCAAAACAAATTACCCTTAAACCCTTGAAATAACAAGATGATATATCAATAAATATGTGCTATTACACGCCCAGTAAAGACCGTAGATATGCGCCATAAGTGCTTTTTCCGAACCGTTCTGCACATTCAGAGAGTTGTTCATTGGTAATCCATCCATTTTCAAAAGCAATTTCTTCCGGACAAGCAATTTTTAGTCCTTGTCGTTCCTCGATGGTCTGGACGAAATTGGCTGCTTGTAGCAAAGACTCGTGGGTTCCCGTATCCAACCAAGCGTAACCACGCCCCAGAAGCATAACCTCCAATGCTCCTTTTTGGAGATAAACATTGTTCACATCTGTGATTTCCAGTTCCCCACGAGCAGAAGGCTTCAATGCGGCGGCAATGTCGGTCACGTGTTGGTCATAGAAATATAACCCCGTAACCGCATAGTTAGAACGTGGTTTTTGAGGCTTCTCCTCGATGTGGGTGGCTTTGCCCTTCGCATCAAACGTAACCACACCATAGCGATGTGGGTCTCGTACCTGATACCCAAAGACCACTCCCCCATTGGTGCGGCTCGAAGCAAGGTGCAGTTTTTCTTGCAAGCCAGCCCCATAAAAAATATTGTCCCCTAAGATGAGGCAAACCGCCTCGCCAGCCACAAAAGTACGGCCAATGATAAAGGCCTGTGCCAATCCTTCAGGTTTCGGTTGTACAGCATACTGAAGGTTCATCCCCCATTGTGCCCCATCTCCCAATAAATGACGGAACAATGGTGTTTCGTGCGGGGTAGTGATAATCAAAACATCCCGAATACCGGCCAACATCAGCGTAGAAAGGGGGTAATAGATCATCGGCTTATCGTAAACCGGCAATAATTGTTTACTGATTGCATAGGTAACAGGCCAAAGACGGGACCCCGTCCCACCCGCCAGAATAATTCCTCTCATCCGTTTTTTCCTCCATCCTTCGGGGCTTGGGTTCCTAAACGCTCCAGACGATATACACCAGAAAGAACATTTTGCCACCATTTCGGATTTTCTATATACCACTTAACGGTTTTACGGAGACCAGAATCAAACGTTTCCTGTGGTCGCCAGCCTAACTCACGGTCTATTTTGGTTGCATCCATAGCATAACGGAAATCATGGCCAGGGCGGTCGGTGACAAAGGTAATCTGACGGGAGTAAGGCATTTTCGTAGGGCGGAGTTCCTCTAAGATCTGACAGATGGTATGGACCACAGACAAATTGGTTTGCTCGTTCCATCCTCCAATATTATAGGTTTCGCCGGGTATTCCTTGTTGCAAAACCCGCCACAACGCCCGAACATGGTCGTCCACAAACAACCAGTCGCGTACATTTGCTCCATTCCCATATACAGGGATTTCTGCGCCCGCAAGGGCTTTAAGAATGACCACTGGAATCAGTTTTTCGGGAAATTGATAAGGCCCATAATTATTAGAGCAATTGGTGGTTAAAACGGGAAAACCATAGGTGTGATACCACGCACGCACCAAATGGTCGGAAGCCGCTTTGCTGGCAGAGTAAGGCGAATTAGGCCGGTATGGCGTGTCTTCCCGAAAAAATCCAGTATCATCCAGTGTACCAAACACTTCATCGGTAGATACATGTAGGAACCGGAAATTATTTCTTTTGGGACGAGGCAATGTATGCCAATACTGTCGGGCTGCTTCCAAAAGTGTGTATGTGCCTACAATATTGGTTTGAATAAACGTTGCAGGCCCATCTATTGAACGATCCACATGGCTTTCCGCCGCGAGGTGTACCACCGCATCGGGTTGATGTGTCTCAAAAACGCGCTGCATGGTAGCAGCATCCGAAATATCCGCCTGCAAAAAGGTATAATTTGGCGAACCTGCCACCGAAGCTACCGAGTCTGGATTTCCGGCATAGGTCAACGCATCCACATTCACTACCCAGACCGCTTCTTCTTGAATCAACCACCGAACCAAGGCAGAACCAATAAAACCACATCCACCTGTGACCAAAAGGTTTTTTATGTTTTGCATCTTAATGACTTTGATCCTTAATTAATGACTGAGATCCTTTCTTTTTGGGTTATAATACCCTAAACTAAGGCTTTGAATACGAGATCCAAACACGCCTAAAAATCCTTGAACCAAACAACCCATTCATGACACTGGAAATTTGTGCCGCCAACTTCCAATCTGCCATCGCTGCCATGGAGGGGGGCGCACACCGCATAGAACTTTGCGAAAACCTCTCGGAGGGCGGAACCACCCCCAGTTTGGGGATGATTCGCCTCCTTAAACGCCGGTTGAATATCCCCATTATGGTACTGATTCGACCACGCGGTGGTGATTTTTGCTACCAACCGGATGAACTTGCGGCTATGTTGGAAGACATCCATGTTTGCAAGTCGGAAGGTGTGGAAGGCGTCGTTTTTGGTGCCCTTGCTCCAGACGGAACCATAGATACAGACGCTTGTTGCCGCATGTTGGAGGCCGCCGAGGGCATGGAAACCGTTTTCCATCGTGCCTTCGACGTGGTTTCTGATGGAATGAAAGCATTAGAAACCCTTGTTCATTTAGGGTTTACACGTATCCTTACTTCGGGGTTGGCCCATACGGCGTTTGATGGTATTCCTGTTCTCGCCCACTTGATTCAGGAAGCACAAGAACGAATAACCATTTTGCCCGGCGGTGGCGTAACCTCCAAAAATGCACTTGACATCGTCAGAAAAACGGGTGCAACGGAGCTTCATGCCTCGTTACGGAAAACGATAGAACGCACCGCTCATGGCGTAACCAGCTCATGGATGGAAACCAACATCGAAGAAGTACGCCGCCTGCTTAAAATCACCGAAAACGCTTCCAAAATTTAGATTTACCCCCGATTCTGATTGTATCTTTAGATAACTCATCTGCTCCTAAAAAACAAACTGCTATGCAAAAAGCCTTAACATATGCCGCCGATCATGCCGACCAACAGGTATCGGAATTGCTCGAATGGCTACGCATTCCTTCGGTGAGTGCAGACTCAAACCATGCAGGAGATGTAAAGAAAGCTGCCGAATGGCTTGCCAAAAACCTCCGAGATATTGGCATGGCCCACGTCGAAATCATGCCCACCCCTGGCCATCCAGTGGTGTATGCAGAGCACATCCGAGATGCCCAACTTCCTACCGTTTTGGTGTATGGACACTACGATGTGCAACCTCCTGATCCATTGGAATTGTGGGACTCCCCGCCTTTTGAACCCGTTATCAAAGATGGATTGATCTATGCCCGTGGCTCCTGCGACGACAAAGGCCAAGCCTTTATGCACGTCAAAGCCGCAGAAGCATGGATCAAAGGTGAGGGCCAACTTCCACTCAACCTGAAGTTTATCATCGAAGGGGAAGAAGAAGTAGGCTCGGTACATCTTTCACAATTTCTGGAAGCCAATAAACAGAAATTGGCCGCAGACATTGTGGTAATCTCCGACACTTCGCTATTTGCTGAAGACGTGCCCAGCATCACCTATGGTTTACGTGGATTGGCCTATGTGGAAGTGGAACTAACCGGACCCAACCGCGACCTCCACTCTGGCGTGTATGGCGGGGGCGTGCATAATCCGCTCAATGAATTATGCCGTTTAATCACCAATTTACATGATGCAGACCACCGCGTCACCCTCCCCGGCTTCTACGACGCGGTTCGTCATCTCTCGGACGAGGAGCGGGCCGGCTTTGCCTCGCTTCCCTTTGATGAAGCAGGCTGGAAGGCCGAGGTGGATGTGGCCGAAACCCGTACCGAAGCAGGCTATACTCTCCTCGAAGGCATTACTGCAAGACCTACCTTAGACCTCAATGGCATCTGGGGTGGCTACCAAGGCGAAGGTGCTAAGACCGTCTTGCCAGCCAAAGCCGGAGCTAAAATCTCTTGCCGTTTGGTGCCCGATCAACAGCCAGACGATGTGGCCGAAATGCTCCGCAAGTATTTCGAGGAAAACACGCCATCAACAATGAAACTCAGGTTTACCGCGTTGCACGGTGGACATGCCGCCATGGTGGACATCCATCATCCAGCAATGCAAGCTGCCAGCAAAGCCATGGAAGGCGTTTATGGCCGCAAACCCGTCTTTACCCGAGAAGGAGGCTCTATTCCAATTGTTGCAGATTTCAAGAATATCTTGGGGTTAAATACGGTCTTAATGGGTTTTGGCTTAGACTCGGATGCCATTCACTCACCCAACGAAAAATATGGCATAGATCGCTTCCACAAAGGCATTGAGGCCAGTGTTCGTTTTATGGAGGCCTTCGCCAACCGATAGCACCCCCAAATCCGTTGCGAAAAAACACAGGAGCCTCCGCAACCGTTGCTGTGGAGGCTCATTTTTATAAAGCGATCCTCAAACCCATTTTCCATTACAATGAGCACCCCAAACCCTAAAACCAAAAGAAACAAGGTCATTCGCGTACCCGAAAGAGGCCACTACGACCGCAACATTATTTACCCAATTGTGGATGAAGCCCTGATTGGGCATGTTGGATTTGTGATGGATGAACAACCAATCGTCATCCCTACCTTAATTGCCCGCGACAGCGACTATATCCTCCTACATGGCTCTGAGGCCAGCCGGATGATGCGCCATATGGCAACAGGTGCACCCGTTTGTATCACCGTAACCCATACCGATGCCCTGATTCTGGCCCGTTCTGCCTTCCATCATTCCGTCAATTACCGCTCGGCCATGCTCTTTGGAACAGGCGAAAAAGTGGAAGAGCCTGAAGAAAAAATGCGTCTTACCGCCCTGTTTATGGAAAAGCTCATTCCTCAACGTTGGGACGACTCCCGAATTCCAAACGAAAAAGAACTAAAGGCCACCATGATTGTGCGGGTGTACATCGAACAAGCATCCGCAAAAATCCGAAATGCGGGTGTGAAAGATGATGCAGAAGACCTCGGCCTGCCTTATTGGGCTGGTATCCTGCCTATTCAGACAGTTTATGGCCCTGCAATCAACGATGAATTATTACCGTCTCATATCCCAATTCCGGAATATGTACGGTCTTATGGCCGTTAAATAGAGCTGCGCCTCCTTTTATTGGACCTAAAACCACCTCCTATGCTTACGCGCACGTTTCAAAACATTCGCCGCATCCGCGAAATCCTTCAAGTCTTGTTTAAATATGGATTTGAAGGCGTCATTTCCGAAACCGCCCTCAAAAGCTTGGTTTCCGAGCGGCGGCGTGCACTTTGGACCCGGCAAGAACGGCCCGTTATGGAATACAGCCGATGGGAGCGCATTCGGATGGTGGCTGAAGAACTTGGGCCAACATATGTTAAGTTTGCACAAGTTCTTTCGAACCGTGCGGATTTACTGCCGGACGAATTGATCACCGAGTTTGAAAAGCTACAAAGCCATGTCCCACCGTTTCCAACGGCCGAAGCACGACGAATCATTGAAGCCGAATTAGGAAAGCCCATCGCCCAAGTTTTCGAGTATTTCGAAGACATCCCCATTGGATCGGCCTCCATTGGACAAGTACATTTGGCACGACTTACTGATGGTGCCGAGGTGGTGGTCAAGGTGCAACGCCCCAATGTGGAAAGGCTCATTCACACAGATCTCGAAATCCTAAAGTTCCTTACCGAAAAAACAGTGGACTTTCTGGAGCGCATTGGCATCACCAATGTTATGGACCTCGTTACCGCTTTCGAGCGTACCATGCAAAAAGAGTTGGACTATAACAACGAGGCCCGTAACTACGAACAATTCCGCACTTATTACAAAAATGAAACCACCTTTTATGTCCCGAAAGCCTATCGAGACCTGACAACGCGGCGGGTGATGGTACTGGAACGGGTACGAGGGTGCAAAATAACCGATGTCGGAAAATTAAACGATTGGGGTATTCATCCGGAAAAAATTGCCGAAGAAGGCATGAGAATTTACCTCAGACAAATCTTTGAACATGGGTACTTCCACGCCGACCCACACCCCGGTAATATTCTGGTACGGCCCGATGGCGTCATTTGCCTCATTGATTTTGGGATGGTCGGCTCGTTGATGGATGCAGATAAGCAGAACTTTGCTGGCATTTTTATTAGCATGGCCCGAAAAGACCCACGCGCTACGGCTTTTTACCTACGACGACTGGCAGTGGACGACGAAATAAAAGACGTGCGGCAGTTGGAATATGACCTAAACGAGATTATCGAGGACTATGCCTCTCTACAAGTCTCCGAGTCTAACATGGCTGCATTGGCTACCCAATTACAAAAGATCATGTACGAAAACCGAATGCGGGTTCCGGGAAGTATCTTCTTGATTTTAAGGGCTTTAGCCATGCTCGAAGGCATCGGAAAAGTGATTGCTCCTAATTTCCAAACAATGGAATTTATTAAACCATTTGGTGTACGTTTGGTAGCGGACAGCTTTATGCCGAATAAGATTGTCCCGGAATTATGGAACGATGGTCTGGAATTTTGGATGTTGTTCAAATCTCTACCCATAGAAGGTCGGGAAATTATGCGCCAACTCCGTAAAGGCCGCCTTAAAGTGCAAATTGAGCATTATGGCTTCGATCCCATTTTGGAAAAAATGCATCGTGGCGCCAACCATTTAACATTGGCCCTCATTACTTCGGCGCTACTGCTGAGTTCATCTCTTGCTTTATTAGCCCCCTTGGCCCATACTTTTTTTGGAATGCCCACCATTAGCTTCATCGGATATATGCTTTCTATTTTAATGTCTTTACGCCTTTGGTGGGTATCGAGGAAGTAATATAAAACCCTAATTTAGGAGCCTTTATTAAGAAATAGTTTTAGACATTAATGCTATGCACATGGGACGTATTTTAAAAACACCAACACCCACACTACACGCACAGATCAAATAGCATGTGAAAGAAATGCCCGCGCTGTATTTTAAGCAATCTTAAACTACATCCTGCCAATAAGCTTTCCTATAATTTATAATTAAATCCTACTCGTAGAATATGTCTATTATAAAAATCTACGCCAGAACTTTGTTGTTGAAACCAATTTAAATAACCCGCTTCAACCTGATTTTTCTTCTGACCTATCGCAATACCAGCATAAATACGGTTTTGATCAAAGACATTATATTTAATTTTCCTCCCTGCATTTAACAAGACTTCTTCGTTAAGATTAATCGCCACCTGTTTAGCCAAGATACGACCAATCGGAATGACTGCTTGCAGACGATACCGAAACCTCATATGGCTGAATTGATAGCCTTCTGCCAGCGCTTTTTTATCTATGGTTTGTTGGTGATAAAATCGGGCTTCGGCACGATACCTATGGCTAATATGCCAAGAGGAGTATTTTTGTTGATAACCCGCCTCAAGATGTGGCCGAAATTCCGGAACAGTAAGTCGGTTTTCGGCATGTGGATCGTTGGGGCTTTGTAAAAAATAACACCCTCCGCCAAAAACTTTCCAATTGGCACCGATGTCTTTTCCTACCTGCGCCCTAAACAAAAACTGGTGTTGTGTAACAGGTGCCACAAAATGGCGCTCCTGAATATCCACTTGTATCGGATACCCTTTCACCGAAGCCGAAAGATTAATAACTTCCCATACTACCGACTGGGTTGTCACGTTTTTTTGTGCCTGCACAGGCCAGCATAATAATCCATACAGAACAATCGCGTATCTCAAATGGTTGACCATAGCAAGTTTTTATTTTCTTTTAAGGATAAGCAAATACTTTTCGCTGAATAAAGGGCTAAGGCGAGCCGTCGCAGGATTTGAAAATAGCTTCCTTTGATCAGTACATGGCATGAATTGAACAAGGAGACAGTCATAACTTGTAGAGGCGGCTTTCCTGCTTTTGGAACTTTTTGTGCAAGATCGGGTGTTTTAATATTGTCTAAAGCATTTTCACGCCGTAAACAACCTACAATGAACCCAGACATAACGTCCGACGCAGCCATTATTCAGGTGATGCCAGCCCATTTGGCCAATAAAATTGCAGCAGGCGAGGTGGTACAACGTCCAGCAAGTGCCGTCAAAGAATTAATGGAAAACAGCCTTGACGCTGGGGCCTCCCATATTACCCTCCGGATTAAAAAGGCGGGAAGCGAGCTAATTCAAGTCCAGGACAATGGGTGTGGAATGTCTCCCGAAGATGCTGTTTCGTGCTTCTTGCGCCATGCCACCAGCAAGATCAAATCTATAGAAGACTTAGATCGCATCCGAACGATGGGTTTTCGGGGCGAGGCGCTGGCTTCTGTTGCAGCCGTGGCCCAAGTAGAACTCCGAACCAAACGAATGCAAGACGAAACAGGCACATTGGTGCGAATAGAAGGTTCCGTATTTAGTCCCACCGTGCCCATTGCAACACCCAATGGAACCTTGTTTTCTATCCGAAACCTGTTTTATAATGTACCTGCACGCCGTAATTTCCTAAAATCCCCAGCTACCGAGTTTAAACGCATCACCGAAGTTTTTCAATTTCTTGCCCTCTCACAACCCGATATCGCTTTTAGCCTACACCACGACGACCGTGAAATCTATGAACTCCCCGCACGTGAAACCCCATCTGGATTACAGGAACGCATTGCCGATCTGTTCTCCGTCCCTGTTCAAACCCTCATCCCCCTACAAGAAGAAATCGCCCATGTTCGCGTAAAGGGCTATATTTCTAAGCCGGATTTTACCCGAAAAACACGGGGCGAACAATTTTTATTCGTAAATCGGCGATTCATTAAAAACCACCGATTAGAACAAGCGATTCAATTGGGGTATGGTGATTTGTTGCCAAGGGGAGCTTACCCATTTTTTGCACTTTTTATTGAGTTGGATCCGGCGCATGTGGATGTAAATGTACATCCTACCAAAACAGAGGTGCAATTCGACGACGAAAGCGGTTTGTTTGGCCTCCTTCGCGGGGCCGTCAAGCATGCATTGGGTGAACTCGACATCAGCCCAGATATGACGTATGAAGCGGGTAAATGGATGGAGAAACCCGCAACAACCCGCCCAAATGCCCGCACCTTCGGCTATCAGGAATTATCAGAGAAACCTGTTTTGCAGCCCAATACCAACTCCGGATGGACTGCGCCGCGCCAGACAAGCCAGTATGTACCCCCAAAACGGTCAGACGACCTCTTCCTCGGCGACTTTCAGAAGGCAAATGAAGCCCTCTACAAAGGTATCTCCTCCTCAGAGCAGCCACCAGAAACAATACCACCCCCTGCCACAGCATCTCCAACTTCCGAATTCAGCGACCGTGTCTGGCAATTGCACGACAAGTACATCCTTTCACAAACCGATCATGGGATGGCGATTTTAGATCAACATGCCGCTCATGAACGCATTCTCTACGAACGTTTCTTGAAGCACATGACCGCTGGCCAAGCACCTTCCCAACATTTACTTTTTCCACAAACCATCTCCTTCCAACCGGGGGATTTTGCCTTGATTTTGGAACTCCAGCCCGATCTATTAAATCTGGGGTTTGGGTTTGAAACCCTTTCCGGACGCTCTGTGATGTTGACCGGAGTGCCTGCAGATATTCCACCAGGGCGCGAAGAAGCCATGCTGGAAGAGGTGTTAGAGCAGTATAAGTCGTACCGCGACGAGCTGAACCTTAAAGGACGCGATAACTTAGCCAAAAGTTTGGCTTGTCGTGCTGCTATCAAAACTGGAAAAAAACTCACCGATGTCGAAATCAGGTCGTTACATGCACAGTTGATGGCCTGCACAATGCCCTATGCCTGCCCACATGGACGCCCCACCCTAATCCGCATATCGCTTGAAGAATTGGACAAGCGTTTTGGGCGCATTGGTCACATGGAAACCCAAGGCACCATCAAACGACGATAAACGGAAAAACACAAGACCCTCTCTCACCTTTTGTATAGTTTTGAATCGCAGATTAACGTTTTCAATCTTTCGACCATTTGTTGTAACTTGTAATAACAAGATAAAAACAAAACCAAATTCAATACTATGGAACGTTATCTGCAAATTTTAACAGATGGGTATCGTACATATGCCCAATACTTATTAGATACCATCCTGCATCCGTCGTGGGACAACATTTTTTACTGGTTACTAACCGTCTCTGCCTTTTTTCTAATTTTGGAATGGTTAGCTCCTTGGCGCAAGGATCAGCCGAAGTTCCGCCAAGATTTTTGGTTGGACTTTTTCTATATGTTCTTCAACTTTTTCTTATTCTCTCTGGTGGGCTATGCCGCCATCTCGGATGTGGTGGTGGTGGCCTTTAACGACCTCTTGGCACAAATTGGCATTCGGAATTTAGTGGCTTTGGAAATCCGTAGTTGGCCAGTTTGGGCACAATTGCTAACCCTATTCATCATTCGGGACTTTATCCAGTGGAATACCCATATTTTATTACACCGGGTTCCGTTTCTTTGGAATTTCCACAAGGTGCACCATTCGGTGGAACAAATGGGTTTTGCGGCACACCTTCGGTATCATTGGATGGAGAACATTGTTTATAGCGTTATCCAGTACCTCCCACTCGCCATGATTGGTTTTGGAATTTCGGATTTCTTTGTAGTGTATTTGGCTACGTTGGTGGTGGGGCATTACAACCATGCCAATATCAATATTCCCCTTGGCCCACTAAAGTACCTGCTCAATAATCCGCAAATGCATATTTGGCACCATGCCAAAGCCATGCCGGGAGAACATCCTTATGGCGTAAACTTTGGACTTACTTTAAGCATTTGGGATTACCTCTTTAAAACCAACTACATTCCTTCCAGTGGTCGCGATATTCCATTGGGTTTTGACGATCTGGAGCATTTCCCCAAAACGTTCTGGGGACAATTGTGGTATGGGTTGAAGAAAGAGAAATAGCCGATCGCGGCCATTCGATTGCGTATCAAACCGGTTTATTTCCCCTCAACCAAATATCGAGAGGCAAGTAGATCGGTTTTTTATGCACTCGCCAAGGGCAATTCCACACGGAAGGTGGTTCCTACCCCAAGCATGGTCGTGAAATTGATCTGGCCACCAAGGTCTTCGATACTCTTCCGGACAATCGCAAGCCCCAAGCCCATGCCACTTGTTTTTGTGGAGAAATTTGGCTGAAAGATTTTGTCGCGGAGTTCTTCTGGAATCCCCGTTCCTGTATCATGTACTTCACAAAAAGCCATTGGTCTCTCTTGTGTTTTGATGCATCTACCCACGTTCAGCGTGACGGTCCCGCCTTCTGACATGGCCTGAAGTGCATTCTTGATAAGATTTAAAAAGATCCTACGCAATTCCTCACGGTCTGCCATTACCCAAATATCGTCCGATGCAGGTTCAAAGACCAACAAGAACCCTTCACTTCGCTCCATCAGCGAGATACATTCCTCCACCGCTGCATTCAGTTCCAATCGCTCCAATACCCGCTTTGGCAACCGAGCAAAGGTCGAAAACGAATTTGCGATATTGGTCAGCGAGTCAATTTGCTCATCTAACGTTGCCGTAATACGGGTAAACATGCCTTCAAACCGAATACGCTCTTCGGCATCATCCATATTGATCGTCTTTTGGGCGCGTTTGAGGTGTTGGAGCGAAAGTTTCATGGGGGTTAGTGGGTTCTTAATCTCGTGAGCCACTTGGCGTGCCATCTCGCTCCACGCCAATTGTCTTTCTTGTAGCCCCAGTTTCTGTCGGCTTTCGGCCAACTGTTGCTGCATGTCGTTGAAAGTTTCCACCAATTCACCCACTTCATCAGGAGAAGTAACGGGGATTTTGGCATCGAATCTGCCACTGGCAACCGCCTGCAACCCTTGTCGCAGTCCGCTCAATGGGCGGGTCAGGGCATTCGCCAGTACGGTTACCGTAACCATAACGACCAGCAACAAGAGCAACAAAGCGCCAAACAGATAAGCAGTGGTTCGAGCACGTTCTTCTAAGACCTGCTCCTGCTCCGATAGCATCAGCACCGAAAATGAATAGCGCGGCACTCCGTTCTCGTCTGCCAACGCCCGATAACCAATGGTATAACTATCGGCTTTGCCCTTACTTTCCACATAAGCATTCCGGAGTGTCTGCAAGTAAAGCTGTTCATACGCCTCAATGGGTAATCGAATTGGCACCAAGCGTTCTCGCACCAAATCCGGACGAGTCGTAGCCACCAATTCAGAACCACGATACACATTAATGTCTAAACTGAGGATGGTGGCGAGCGAGTCCAACTTATTACGCCCCAAAATACCCGTCAAAATTTCCCAAGCTGGTAAATTGCGCGTATGTTGTACCCGAATTGCCTCGGCTGTTCGGTCTAATCGTCGTTCCAAGTTTTCGCGCAAGGCTTCGCGGTTCTCACGAGTAACCACTTGTTGCCCTAAAACCCCCATGGTGACCACCGAAACCACACCCACAACCAGAAAAGCATTGAGCACTTTGTCGCGGAATTGCCGACGAGGTAAAGGCAAGAACCCTTTCCGGAAACGATAAATCAACCCGATGACAAAGACAGGGAACAAGAGCCACAATCCGGAAATAATGATTCGGAGTAAATAATAAAGATGGTCATATGGATTCGTGGCAGGTGCACGAACGGCAATCACTTTATTGGAAAATACACGCGAGCCTGGTATGTATGGATTTTGGTAAAACGTATTATATATCTGATCATATACCGCTTCCTGTCCCCAATAGCGGTCTTTCTGGTCAAATTGACGCATAATATCATCCGTAAGACGGGTTTTGGTAAAAGGCCCGCCTTGCCCCCGAAGTAAAATGCCATTTTGGTACTCGGCCACCGAAAGTTTGCGCCGCCATCCATCTGGTTGAATGACATCTACCGAGGTTCTGACAAACGAATTCTCGCCAGCATACCGAATACGCTGCTCGGCGCGAAGCATCAACCACCCCACCGCTTGGCCCCGTTCGCGCAACGGAGCCAAGCCTTCATACTGGAATTGTTCGTTTTGTTGTTGTCTGGTTACGGGCTGCACCAATTGGTCCGTTTCTCCACTCGAAAGATACGTATCCTTAAGCGCCAAAAAGTCCGATAAGCCAGATTGCAATAACCGAGAGCGTTGCGCATCCCAAACGGCCCCTCGGCCCAAGAGCAGTAACGGGGTGTCTTCAAGATCAAAAAAACCAATAGCGGTCTCGAAGTCCCCTTGCCCCAAATCGTTAAGTTCTTCTGTAAAACGTGCCAGAATTCCTGCTGCCAAGCTGGAGTCGGCCACAATGTTGCCGGATGAATTAAAAATGGGATTGCTCCGCCGCGTATCAGAAATAGACTGGGCAAGTGCCCCCAAAACCCGTTCTTCTTCTCCCTGTGCAAAGGTATCGGCCACCAAAGCCATTTGCCGCTCCAATTGCATCCGCAAGGCATGGTATAACGCTGGATACGTCAATAAAACACCCACCAAAAGCAAGAGTAATAAACTCCTCAAGTGTAATAATCGCAAAGGCAGTCCTGGCTCATGTCTCCACAACCAGCACCCAAACGCTGCTATACCGAGTAAAATCCATTCTCCGGGCCAAGTGGTTTGCGCCACCTCTAAGGCGAATAAATAAATACTGCTTTCCAACAGCGCCAGGCCCAGAAAAGAAGTCCCTATTCCCCATAAAAAGGCACTTTTAGGCCACAAATTTTGCCCTTTCGCATCTACCAACCTTATCAGAACCGTTAGCACAAGCAAAGCCGTCAAGGCAAGCAACAATAAACTGCAATAGACCAACATAATGGTAGTGGGCGGCATTAACCCTGTCCAAGCCAGATAATCCAAAACGGAGTCGTTTACAGCACGCTCCACTACCACTGAAATCCCTAACCATAAGACTTTAACCACCAATGTTATCAAAAGCCACCACAAAACAAACGAAACCTTTTGCCCATACCCTGTATCCTTTGGTGCGGATTCTCGCGGTTTTAAAGCGACCTTGTACATGCGTTTAGACCAGAGAAATGCCGTAAACCACGCAAATAAGGTGGTTAGGGTCAAATCTCCAATGGAACGCATCAGTCCCCATCCTAAATCACTGGCCAAAAAACGTGGATTAAATAATTGTTCGCCTATCGTGAGGTCCTGTAACAAGCGCTCCGGAATATTCCAATACAACAAGACGAAACGAAAAACCCAGATCGAACAAAGACCCAATCCCAATGCCCAAAACCACGCCCCAGTACCCCAACGTACTTCCAGATAAGGCGTGATGCCCAATACACCAAAAACCAGCCAGCCTAAAAACAAGATGCCCCAAAACAACGCTACATTCTGAATTCGGACGATCTCTATGTCTCCCCGCTCCGCATCCGAAAGTGCAAATACCTGCACTTCGCCCAGTGCCACCCCATTTGGTGCACGTAATAACCCCACACCTTGCGTAGGATTTGCCGCGTGCACACGCTTGGGGCGCCAATCAACCCGAACTGGTCGCATAATCTTTTTTTGCCAAAGATCCTCCAACCGAAAATCCGGCAAACTTGACCCTTGCGCAGAAACGGGTACATTGATCAGATAAACCACCCGAATCCCGCCTACCACAGCAGACCGACGATATACAGGCGCCCAATGTTCCAATGCCAATAACCCATCTTGTTCGGCATGATAAATCCCTATCGTTTCTTGCGTCGGAAAAGGTTCTTTTCGCCGCGATTCCTGAATCGGCAAACTGACACCATTCCAAGCCAGAAGCCCATATTCCACGTCGTATAGCTCGATGGCCATTTGTTTTTCATCGAAATGCTTTCGCTTACTGAACCATGCAATGGCTTCTTTCTGGGCAGGAGAAAGGTGTTCAATATGATCTCCAGCTGTTACTTGCTCCAGACAACGCAATACAAACGGCTGAATAGCAGCCCGCTGACTTTCAGCTTTCATATACAAGATGCGTTCCTCAAAATCTTGCTGAATCACTACAAGTGCCTCTTGTAACGTTGGTTGTTTTACAGCCACAGAGGCAGGACGCAAAAAAGCTGATATTGCCCAAACCACACCCAAGAAAATGGTGATAACCCACCACGCAGAAATTCTTTTGATGAAACCCATGTACAGGAGCATAAATACAGAACACAAAAAAGGGCCGGATGTTTACCCTGCCCTAATGTACAAATTTATCGGAAAGTTAGGAGGCCGTAATCCGAACTTCCTTAAGTTCCCAAGTAGAACCGTTTTTTCGCAATCGAACATAAATACGGAGCGGTTGCCCATTCCGGGAGCGAAAATCACCCGTCGCAAACGCCGCATTTTTGCCCGGAGAGAGGTCATTAAACCGAAATCCACGAGCAGGTTGCGAACGAAAAAAACTTTCTAATACATACCGCGCCTGAACAGGGCTATAAGAGGCATTGTCTTCCGGCGTGCGGACAAATATGGGGTCGGAGGCAAACTGTAAAACCGCCCGCAGGTCATTGGATGCCAAACCGGACTCTATCTTGCGGAGAACCTCCGAGCCATCATCTTGTGCCATAAGCCCATTTGGCAACCACATCTGACACAACAGGCTAAATAACAATAACCCAATTCGTTTGTTTGTTTTCATAGGACTCTTCATGGTTGCGGGGCGAGTACTTTACACCCTTACAAAAACCGATCCACACTTCAAAAACTACTTAATGGACACTTTTTACACTCTTTATGGATGCCACGTGTCCGAAATCGGTTGCACGCAGTGTTCAATATTATGGACATTCTACGTTTTTCCTATAACTCCGCTACGAAGGCCACAAATTTGTTTATTGTTTAAGCCTTTACCAGATAACTTCTTAACCGTTCCCTTTTAAAAAGCAACATACCTATCATATTAGGCCCAACTGCCTTCTGGTTTTGTTGAATTCAGGGTGTAAATTTATTTAAGGTAAAGCGTTTTCTTTGGTCAGGTGCATGCTTTTAGGACGAATTCAGCCATCGTTATCGCAAGGTTAAGCGCCTTCTAAACCTAGCCATGCAAAAACGTTATTCCACCACCACAGCATAAAGAGGCGAGGCCCTAAAATCTTAGGAGGAAACGCAGCCCCACCAGACCGAAAAGGAATGTAGCCCCAACATCTCATTCAATCCTGCACCAACTATTTAAAAGAATCAACTTTTTACCTATCTTCCGTCAATACAATTATAATCAATCCTTTTTTTCGAGACCAAAACCCATGACAAAATCTGCTATGCTGGCCGCCATGACCGAGGTATTAGACCTTTGGCTCGCAGCCTTAGACCAATATTCAGAAGAGACATTCGTGCGCAAACCCAATGATGAAGACTGGAGTATCGGTCAGGTGTATCAACATTTGGTATTGGGTACTCGTGTTTATCACATGCGCAACATTGCTTCTTGCCTGAACAACCCACAATATACAGACAAACTTCCAACCGACGACGGGCTTAAAGTTCTGACCAGTGGCGAGTTCCCACCCGTCAAAATCAGAATTGCACCTTCTCCACAATATACCCCGCCACAACCAGAAGGCGTGGCCCAAGTGCGTGAGCAACTCACTGCACTTAGTGCGGATCTTTTGGCCTTGGGCGAACAGGTCTATGACTCCGAGTCGAAGGGCAGAATGGCCCATATGCGCTTTGGTTTCCTGAATGCCTCCGAATGGTATCACCTTATCGAGATGCACTTCCGCCATCATCTTCGACAAAAAGAGAATTTAGACCAATGGTTGGCCGGAGGCGTTTATGCCTAATTTTCGCCTGAAGCGGAACGTACCGTAAAGAGAAGGTAGGTCGTAATCCCAATTGCTGCCGAAAGGACGGCTGTACGAATCCAGACCGGACTTCGGGGTATCGGAGGTGTTCCGACGGTTTCGGGAAAACGATTGTCTTGTATATGTTCCAGATTTTTCCGGGCCACTTGGTCCTCAAGCCTTTTTACACACGTCTCGGTAAAGTGTATTCGTCCATCTGGCGCGAGGACTTGCATTCCCAGTTGAACAGTTAGAACCCGCCGTACCATTCCAGTATTGGCTCCCTGCTCATACCGAACGACAAGTGCTTCGGGTTTTAGTCGGAATTGTGGCTTACCAGAATTTGTGTTGACCTCTGGTAAATAAACCGCCGTCCCTCGATCTGTCAAGGCTTGCAGGAAAGCTTGTTGTGCATAAGGAAAATTCAGGTTTTCCGGCATCCATAAGACACCTTCTGGCAAAGTGGGCACCATGGTCACACATTCACGGGATAAGTTGGCAAAATGTTGCTGATTTGAGGTTTGTGCAAAGGCGGGAACAAAGCAAAAGGCCATCCACATCAATGGCATATTTTTTTTCTTTAATGGCCGCATGGTCTTAAGCAAAGGAATGGACTGATTAGGAGAATCCACATGTATGGTAAACCCCTTGTGAGCATTATTATGGGCAGCGACTCGGACCTTCCGGTAATGCGTGCTGCCGCAGATTTCCTTAAAACGTTGGATGTGGGCGTGGAAGTGACCATCGTCTCGGCCCATCGAACTCCAGAACGTTTGTACGATTTTGCCCGAACAGCACATGAACGCGGCATTTCAGTGATCATTGCCGGAGCAGGTGGTGCAGCCCATCTACCAGGCATGGTAGCCGCACTCAGTCCCCTGCCTGTCATTGGTGTACCCATCAGGTCTTCCAATTCGATAGATGGCTGGGATTCGGTTCTGTCTATCCTGCAAATGCCCTCAGGCGTACCCGTAGCCACTGTTGCCCTCAATGGCGCCCAAAATGCGGGCATTCTGGCAGCGCAAATTCTCTCGTTACAACTTCCAGAACTCAGGGACCGCATGATTCAATTCAAGAAAAACCTTGAACGCGGTGTGGAGCAAAAATATCAGGTTCTGGAAGCCACAGACTACGAAACCTATCTAAACGAAATACGTTCAGGGCTATAGCTGCACCTCTTTCAGGAATTCTTCCAGAAATTGTTCATCATGAATCAGTACAGCACGTGCTTTCGAGCCTTCAAAAGCACCCACCACTCCTGCACGTTCCAGTTGATCAACGATTCGGGCGGCACGGGTATAGCCAATAGAAAACTTTCGTTGTAATAAAGAAACGGAGCCTTGTTGGGCACGCACAATTACCCGTGCGCAGTCGTCAAAAAGAGGGTCTTTGCGATCCGCACTCCCGCCTCCGTTCATGGAAGCAGGTTCTACCGCCTCTCCACCTTCATCCACTGATGGCAATAAGTAAGGCCCAGGACCACGCTGATTGGCAATGAATTGTGTTACTTCTTCTACTTCATCCACCGAAATAAACGGCCCTTGCAGACGAATCATCCGACTGCCACTCATATACAGCAAATCCCCATTTCCCACCAATTGTTCGGCGCCCATTTGATCCAGAATCGTCCGGGAATCAATCCGAGAGGCTACCTGATAGGCCATCCGTGCCGGAAAGTTCGCTTTGATCAATCCCGTAATGACATCCACCGAAGGGCGCTGGGTGGCAAGAACCAGGTGAATACCAACAGCACGCGCCATTTGGGCCAGACGGGCTATTGGCCCCTCAATTTCCTTTCCGGCAGTCATCATCAAATCAGCCAACTCATCCACAATCACCACGATGTAGGGTAGATGGCGATGAACAAGATGGGCATGTTCTTTAAGAGCCGTACCTTCGAGCTTGTTTTTATGGAGTTTACGATTATAGTCCCGAATACCACGCACGGTCAGATCCGAAAGCAAGTCATAGCGCATCTCCATTTCCTTCTCACAACTTTTGAGGATGCCAAAGGCTTGGCTATAATCGGTGATAATAGGCGATTCAGCCGATTCTGGCATGGCAATGTAATGATTGGCAATGGCCCCATATTGCAGCAATTCGATTTTTTTGGGGTCTATCATGACAAACTTCAGATCGTTAGGATGGCAATGGTAGAGCAATCCTGTAATCAGACAGTTAACACCCACCGACTTACCGGACCCCGTAGCTCCCGCAATGAGCAAGTGAGGCATTTTGGTCAAGTCTTCGATATATACTTCACCCTCGATGGTTTTTCCCATCGCTACCGGGAGGGCATGATCGGCATGTCGGAATTTATCCGCCGCCAGAATGCTCCGAACCCGAACAAATTCCCGATGCTTGTTCGGAATTTCTATACCAATGGCTGCTTTTCCCGGAATAGGTGCGATAATGCGGATACCTTTAGCCGCCAAGGCCATGGCAAGATCGTCTTCCAATGACTTGATTTTACTGATTTTAACACCTGGCGCGGGGGTCAATTCAAAAAGTGTTACCGTTGGGCCAACAACCGCTTCCACTCCACGCAATTCAATATTGTAAGTCCGGAGTTTCTCGACCAGAAGTTCTTTTTTATGCTCCAACTCTAATCCCGTTTTGGTTGGGACACGGATGGTGAGGGAGGGGGCGTCCTCTCGTGGGATGATGGTACAACGGGTATTGGGCAGGTGCGCAAGCCCGGAAGCAAGGGCATGTAATTGGTTTACATCTACATCTTGTGAAGGTACAAGCTCATATAGCAAGCCCGCTTGCGTCTTGGTTTGATTTAAGGCCGAGATTTGCAGGTTTGCATTGGTAATGGCTTCGATCAATTCATCGTAGGCCTCTTCGCTTTGGGTACGCGCCCGCTGACTTACTTCCACAGCAAGGGTGGTGCTACTCCAGAGGGGTATGGTGATACGGGCATGTGCAAACTGATGTACCAATTCTTCTTCCAACACCTTCAGGGTTTGGACATCCGGCGTGTTGGTAATACGAATTTTAAAATGCGCATGTGTCGTCTCGCGCTGCGTCTCTATCGCATCATAGATAATGGCACGGCGTTGCAAGACCTCCCGCAGAAACTGCTCAATATGACCAGCTTCTGCCTCGGCTACTTTCCGCGCCTCATTTTCGCCATCCGTTAACAATTCAAGTGACGGTATCGAAAAGTCGGCAGCAAAACTAATTCGAGGCAAAGCCCGCGACATACCCAACTGAGAAGCAGGTTCTTCTATTGTAGGACGAATGGTAAGCGGTAATGCAGTTTGCCCTTTATCATCCACAATAGGGGGTTCTGGTTTTATGAAAGACGGCGGCGGTGTGGCAGTTGGTTCAAAGGATGCTTGTGGGGTAGAGATCACCAGAGCCGGAAAAGATCTGGTAACCAAAGGTTGTGCTTCCGGCTGCGGAACTGGCGTTATTTCTCCGGTTGAACGTGAAAAAATACCTTCTTTTGGTGTTGTAAAGGGGAGGGGCTTTTCGGTTATGACCTGCTCTTTTTGACTTTCCCGCTCACTGATCCAGCGTGATAACCGTTCGCGCAACTCGAAAAAGAAGTCCTCCGCACGGTCCACCGAGGTCTGTACATCACGGTCCATCGTCAGCATTAACCCAATCACAACCAACACAAACAGGATCAAAACAGAGCCGAAACTACCAAAAATACCTATCAAAATATTTGCCAGCTCAATGCCTATGCAACCGGAGAGATGTGGTACCACGGGATCTTTTGTATCCGAAAATACGATATTCATCCAGCCAGTAATTGTTGACAGCATCAATGCAATGGATCCCATCCTCAGGCCCGTCCGAATCAAGGGCTGATGGGGCTTGTTCCGAAAAGTGTAGTACCCCCACAAAATCAAGAAAGCAAGCGGAAATACCAAGGTAAAATATCCTAAAAACGAAGGAACGAGCCAGTAGGCAATCAAAGCACCAATACGGCCCAAAGCATTTTCTGACGTAGGGATTTCGCCCACGCCCATTGCGCTCGGATTAAATGCACGCTCGATCAGCGTTTCGTCCTTCACACTAAAGGTTAAAACCGCAAGCGAGCACAACAAAGCGACCACCATCAGCACCAAACCCAAAATTTCCTTCTTACGTTCATCGGAAATGGGTGGAACCAACGGGGTAGAGGTGCGCTTTTTGCTTTTTGACGCGCTACGCGGAGGGACTTTTTTTGGTGCTGCCATGCTTGGAAAATACGCAAAATTTCCGAAAAAGGGAAAATTGAAAACAGCCATCGCTTCCGGCGTCAATCAGACCGTTACGATGGCTGCTCTTATACCTAAAAAAGACCGTCAAGATGCGTTAATGGAAAGATTACTGGGGTTAAATACTGGAAGAATCCCCGAAAAATCTATCTGGCAGCTATACGGCACATCTCCCAATAGCCCGACTGCTTCGAGTGCCTTACCCTGAACACCGGCCTTCAGCTTATCCACAACATGGTTTTTGTTGTACAGATAGGTGCTATGGGCAATCATCGCTGCATCCGACAAACCCGCATCAACCTTATGAACATTCGTCAAGAGCTCCACCATTTGTCCCACGCAAAGAACATCGCCCAAGGCAGCCGTTCCTTTGTGTCCACCACAAACAACCAAAATATCGTGTTTGGATTGTGCGACAAAATTGATGAGCCGTGTCATGTTCAAGAAGCATCCCACAACCAGAACCGGAGCGCTACGGGCAATGGAAATGGCATTCGTTAGGTTAGAGGTATGCATAATCACCGTTCGGTTTGCAACGGCTTCCGGGGTGTACTCCAAGGGAGAATTTCCGAGTTGGTATCCGCTAATAGGTTGACCATTTTTTTCGCCTCCCAATACAAACACCTTAGGATCGAGGTTAGCCGCCATGCGGGCAGCATCCCCCAATGTTGGAGCAGGTACAATGGTTTTGGCTCCATTGTGCAAAGCTGTAACCATAGAAGTACTGGTTCTAAGCACTTCCAGAACGATGACGGCTTTATCCCGTACATCGGCTTCGGTTAATCCTGCCGGATTAAATAGAACGTCTAAATACATAATTTTATATAAGTCTGCCAATAAGTGGTGGTTGGTCTGTAATGATTAGGATATTTTATGCAACGGCGCTTTTTTAACCCGTGCAGCCAGTTTCCGGCCCCGAACATCAATCCATATGACCGATTCTGGAGCGGCTAAACCTGATGCTACAGTGACATATCCCATGCCGATCCCTTTGCTTAGTACCGGAGATTGTGTTCCGCTGGTAACCTCACCAATGGTTTGCCCATTTGCGTCTAACAATGGATAACCAGCCCTAGGGATTCCTCGTTCCTCCAAGACAAAAGCCACAAGTTTGCGTTCAACACCCTTTTGTTTAATGCTTTCCAAGGTCTGTTTCCCAATAAAATCGTCTTTTTGCATTTTCGTCACCCATCCTAAGCCAGCTTCAAGCGGATTAGTGGTGTGGTCTATGTCATTGCCATACAGACAATATCCGGCTTCCATGCGGAGGGTGTCGCGGGCGCCTAAACCACATGGTTCGAGGCCGTATGCTGCGCCGACATGCATCAGGGCTTCCCAAATCTCAGCCGCCTTTTCATTTTCACAATAGATTTCAACGCCCGATTCGCCCGTATAACCCGTATGCGAGATCAAAGCCTGTGTACATCCAAAAAATGTGCCAGGTTCTGGACGGATCGCGTGATAATAGGGTAATGTTTGTATGGAGATGGATGTAAGACGGGAAACAATTTCCAAGGCTTTTGGCCCTTGTAGTGCCATTAATGCCATCTGATCGGATACATTCTCCAACACAGCACCCATAGCATTATTGGCCTGCATCCAATGAAAATCCTTTTCTATGTTGGAAGCATTGATCACCAGCAAAAAATCGGCACTTCCCAGCCGATAAACCAACAGATCATCCACAATACCGCCTTCCGGATTACACATCACCGCATACATGACCCTACCATCATAAAGTTTTACCGCATCATTGGAAACCAAGTTTTGAACAAATGCCAATGCCTGTGGTCCAGAAACCCTCACCTCGCCCATATGGCTTACATCAAAAAGACCTGCTGCCCCACGGACAGCCATATGCTCTTCAATGATGCCTTTATAGACGACAGGCATCTCGAAACCCGCAAATGGAACAATCTTCGCCCCAAGTGCTTTGTGAATATCATATAGTGGTGTTCGCTGCAACACGGTTTGAGACATAGCCTTTTTGTGTATTAGAATAACGGAAATTCGAAAAGCATTAGGGAAGTTGAAAGCGGCTTTTCTGTCAGCTTGATGAACTGAATCCGGATTGCAAGTTACGACCCCAATCGGCCAGTTTCAAACAAAAATTGGGAATTTTTGTCCATCATTACGGTCTATTTTGCAACAAATCAGCCTTGTAAGCCCTTACATGCAAAATCGCTTTTCCATTCGTTACCCAATACCTCCTTGGGTGATTGGATGCAACTTTTATATATAAGGTTATGCCACACTCGTTTATTTTTTTGTAGCATTGGTATCAAAAACCCGCCGCATTATTGGTTCATATTGACATCCACTCCCTCACTCCCTACTTTACTATTTCTTCCCCTTCTTCTAAAATCAAAACACAATGATGAAACAATGGATGCTTATTTGCCTGTTAGTGGGCTTTGGGCAGGTGGCCGCACAAGAAATACCAATTGCTTTTACTGGTGCAACCTTGCTTCCTATTTCTGGCACTCCCATCGAACAAGGCGTTTTGGTGGTTCAGCAGGGAAAAATTTTGGCCATTGGAAAGGCTTCGGCGGTGCGCATTCCTCTTAATGCCCAGCGTGTGGATCTTTCAGGAAAAACCCTAATGCCCGGCCTGATAGACACCCACTCGCATGTAGGTGAAGCAGCAGGCGCAGACGGTTCGGCTGCCCTCCAACCAGATGTACGGGTATTGGATGCCTTAAACGTCCTCAGTCCGTCTTTAACACGCGCCAGAGCAGGCGGCATCACCACCGTAAATGTGATGCCAGGATCGGGGCATTTGCTCTCTGGCCAAACTGCTTATCTAAAATTGCGTAAAGGAAAAACCATTCAGGAACTCTTATTATGTAAAGACCTGCTCAACGAAGTTTGTGGCGGCATGAAAATGGCCAATGGAACCAACCCTATGCGCGACAATGGAACCTTCCCTGGAACCAGAGCCCGATCTGCTGCAATGGCGCGTCAATTATTTCTGAAAGCACAGCATTACCAACGAAAAGTACAAGACGCGGCTGGCGACGCCAGTAAAATGCCCGACCGCGACTTGCAGATGGAGGCGCTCGTACAGGTACTCGAAGGAAAACGGACGGTCCACTTCCATACCCACAGGGCAGATGACATCCTCACGGCCATCCGGATTGGGCAGGAATTCGGTTTTAAACCTGTTCTGCAACACGTGAGCGAGGGCTGGAAGGTGGCCAAAGAAATTGCGGCTTCGGGATTTCCGGCTTCGGTCATTGTCATAGATTCGCCAGGTGGCAAATTAGAGGCCATGGAGATGCGTCTCGAAACAGGTGCTACTTTGGTCAAAGAAGGTGTGCTTATGGGGTATCATACGGATGATTACATCACCGATTCGCGCCTTTTTTTACGCTCGGCGGCCTTGGGCGTGCGGGCTGGGCTGGGTCGGGAGAAAGCGCTGGAGAGCCTAACGCTTGCTGGGGCCAAAATGCTGGGGCTTGATCATCGAATTGGGACACTCGAAGTGGGGAAAGATGCAGACTTTATTGTCCTTAGTGGAGATCCGATGAGTGTTTATACCAGAATTGAACAAACTTGGATTGAAGGCCAAATGGTATTTGACCTAAGCAATCCGGAAGACCGCAAATTTGCTAACGGAGCCTATGGCGTATTGGTCGGGGATGTGGTTCACACCCATCATGATGGGGAAGACGATGACCACCGCTAAGACCATCTATTATTTCATCTCCTTTCTAAAACAATCCCTTATGAGCAATTTTTTTACGTTGTGCTTGGCCGTGCTGTCTTTTCCGGCAAGCCTAATGGCACAAACCTACGCCCTTAAAGCCGATGTGGTACATACTGCCGCCGGGCCATCTATTTCCAATGGGTTGATATTGGTAAAAGAAGGCAAGATCGAGTGGGTAGGCCCGGTAAAAGAAAAAACCATACCCAAAGGGTACAAAATATATAGTGCTAAGGTCATCACCCCCGGTTTGATAGATGGACATTCGGTGGTGGGTTTGGCTGGCGCACTCAATCAACCACATGACCAAGACCAGTTGGAAACTTCCGGATCTGCTCTGGCACCAGAACTTAGTGCTTTAGATGCCTACAACCCACGAGAAGTACTTGTGGAATACCTTCGGATGATGGGTGTTACCACAATCCATACAGGTCATGGTCCGGGTGCGCTCATTTCTGGTCAAACGCTGGTGGCCAAAACGGCTGGTAGCAATGTTCAGGAAGCGGTGATAGATGCTGCTGCCATGCTCGCCATCACGTTGGGCGCGGGAATAAACAGCGGTTTCAAGACGCCTGGTACGCGCTCCAAAGCAATCGCTTTATTGCGTCAGGAATTGCTCAAGGCACAAACATACCTTCGCAAAATGGAGCAAGCCGAATTATCAAAACGTCCAGAGCGAGATTTAAGAATGGAGGCATTGGCCCAATTGCTCCGTGGAGAAATGAAAGCACTCATCACCGTAGATCGCGCCCACGACATTCAGGCAGCCATACGTCTGGCGAAGGAATTTAACCTTAAGTTGGTGTTAGACAGCGTTTCCGAGGCTTATCTGGTCATAGACGAGATAAAATCTAGCGGAGCGGAGGTGATCCTCCACCCAACCATGAAGCGTGCCGCCGGAGAAAGCGAAAACCTAACGTTCGAGACCGCCAAAATTCTAAACGAAGCGGACATTCCATTTTCACTCCAAAGTGGTTTCGAGGGCTATGTCCCCAAAACTCGTGTGGTACTTTTTGAAGCAGGCGTGGCCGCAGCTTATGGATTACCTTTCGAAAAAGCCCTTGCGGCAATCACGATACATCCAGCCAGAATCTTGGGCTTAGACCAACGTATCGGATCGTTGGAAGCCGGAAAAGACGCAGATGTCGTCTTGTTTGATGGAGACCCGTTTGAATACACCACCCATGTTTGCATCGTTTTTGTGAATGGGAAAGTGGTTAGCGAAAATTGCCGATAAGTATAATATAATTCAATATTTATGACGAAGATGATTTGTCCGATTTGGGGCTTTTGAGTCAATGTACTGTATAGACCGTCTTCTCATCCATTGTGCCAAGATGAGGTGTAAATGGATTTTTAATTTCGGAACGCGGCCTCCAATCAGGTTTCCTATATTCTCTAATAGATACACACCATAAACAAGCATTTACCTCATGTTCCCTTCCTACCTCTCGGTTGCCCGTATAGACCAAACCATCCAAGCAGCCCTCTCGGAAGATGTGGGCACGGGCGATATTTCTACACTTGCCACCATTGCTCCCAATAAACAGGCAACGGCGCGGTTTTTGGCCAAAGCAGATGGCGTTCTGGCTGGTATTTGGGTTGCCGAACGGGTGTTTAAGCAGGTAGATCCCGCCATAAATGTATCTTGGACAGCACACGAGGGCGACTGGGTGGAAAAAGGTGTTTGGTTTGGAGCAGTAGAAGGCCCGGCACGCTCCGTTTTGACGGCAGAGCGCTTGGCACTAAATTTTATGCAGCGAATGTCTGGCATTGCAACGGCCACGCGGCGCATGGTTGACGCAGCCAGACCTTATCGGGCGAAAATTTTGGATACGCGCAAAACAGTCCCTGGCCTTCGGGAATTGGACAAATGGGCAGTATTGATTGGAGGCGGGAAAAATCACAGGATCGGGCTTTATGACATGATGATGATTAAGGACAATCACATTGCCGCTGCCGGAGGGATCCGCAAGGCTTTAGATGCAGCACGTGAATACATTAAAAACAAGGAGCTTGGTGTGGAGATCGAAATCGAAACCAGAACGCTGGATGAGGTCCGCGAAGTGCTGACAGCAGGTGGGGCAGACCGGATTATGCTGGATAATATGACCAAGAAAAAATCTGATGGATCTTTAGATGTAACCATATTAAGCGAGGCGGTTCAACTCATTGCTGGAAAGTTCAAAACAGAGGCTTCCGGTAATGTGACCCTCGAAACGATTCCGCAAATTGCCGCAACAGGTGTAGATTTCATTTCTTCAGGATCACTCACGCATTCGGTTACTGCAATGGATATTTCGCTCAAAATACGATTGGATTAAGTCGCTCAAGGAATGACTAAGCCACTTAGCGGAAAAGTAACCAACAAAGCCTTATGTCCTCTTAGAAACACCTACATCCCCAATACAAGGGGCGTGTACCGTGCTTACATCACCCACAAGCAAGCCAGTACACACCCCTTTCCAAAACACCTAAAAGAACGGGTGCATTTCAAAAATACCAATCAGGCCATACGACGCATCTTAGATTTGGTGACATCTTTGCCTATCGTTGAGAAAAGCTCCGTAGAAGCGGCATCATAATAGAATTGGGGAAATTTTGAAATACACCCTAAAATAACGGCTTCATCCAGAATTGCAATATTTTTGGGGACTCGCTTTCTTCATCCAGATCTTGCCAATTTATGGTACAAGTCATGCCCAAGGCTTTTTGGAAACCACGATTCATCCAGAAACTGTCTAATGGTAAATAGTCATCAGGCCGTCGCGGATGGTCGCCGGGACGCACAACACCACAAAAAGCCAGCCATAAAAAACTACCCAGCCCCAATGCCCACCTTTCCCGTTCGGTCATAAAATGTACTCCTGCACCCAAGCCACGATAAGAAGGGTGCAAGACAGATTCGCTGAAGTAATAAACCGTTTCCACAGGAATGTCGCGATCCAAAAAAGGTTTCTGAATATTCTCGGTTTCCTTGTCTAAAGGCATTCCGGTAGAAGCGCCAACAATGTTCACCCCATCGAAAGCCAATACCAACACAGCCTTGTCGGCCTCTGCAAATGTAGCCAAATAACGCTTTTCATATGCCAGATCACCATCATACAAATAAGGAAATTCCCGAAAAACAGCAATGCGCAATGCCGCCAAATCGTCTAAATAGGGCAGCATCTCGCTTCCGGTGCAGGTTTTAAAAGTCAGGGATGTCATAAATCCTTGAGAGTTGAATCAAATGAAAGTTGCCGTCATTTATTTGGTTGATTCTGAAACAGTAGTAACCCATACGTATTCTTTTCCGCATGACCCGAGAGAAGTTAACTTTTAAAAAGAGGGGCTATTTGATAGAGCAACAGATACACCACCACACCAGTCACAGAAACAAAAAGCCATACCGGAAATGTAAAACGTGCAATTCTTCGGTGGCGGGCAACATAGGGGCTTCCGCCTTTTTGTTGGGTTTTTAGTCCTCGGTAGAAGGTAATTAGCACAAAAGGCAGTACCAAGGCGGCCAAAACCACATGAGGAATCAAAATCCCATAATAGATATACCGCAATACATCCGGCGCATATTCTGGAAAAACCGTATGCCCGATTCCACTATCCATTTGCCGCAACGTATGGTAGGTTAGATAGGACGTTAAAAAAACCGCAGAAGAAACCATTGCCGCAATCATCATCTGGCGGTGACGGGCAACATCTTTTTGGCGGATCAATAAAAATCCCCTCAATAACAACAACGTCGAAATCAAATTTAGAATGGCATTGAGTGCAGGTAGGTCTTGGTAGGTCATTGGTCTTTCGTTTGGTATCCAATTGGTTAAACTTAATCTGTAAAGGGTTTATGTATGGCGTATTGTGCTCCAAACAGGGTCAGCAGGGTGAAACTTAAAAAGATACCCACAGAGGGCCAAAAGCCCAAAATTGTGTGTATGGGAAGATTCCCAAAGCCATACATGGCAATCCGCAAAGCATCTAAACCATAGGTGACCGGGTTGAGCCAAGCCACCCATTGTATGGTTTCGGGAATACCAGAAATTGGGAAGAATGCCCCGGAAAGCATCCAAAGCGGCATCAGAAAAAAATTCATCAGGGCCAGAAAACCACGAGTGGACTTTACCTTCCATGCCATAACAAAACCCAGACTACCAAACGCCGTACCCATTAAACCACAAATAAGCAATGCAGATACCATGCCTAAAAAGGTTGCCGGAATGCCCATCAAGGGCGTGAAGAGTAAAAAAAGTGCCGCTTGTAGTATTCCGAGTGTAGTACCTCCGGCCACATTCCCAAAAACCAACCACCACCGCGAGACAGGTGCAATCAGTGCCGCTTGAAAAAAGCCACTACGCTTTTCTTCCACAATCGAAACCGTCGAAAAAATGGCTGTAAAAACCACCACCAACAACACCATTCCGGGGAAAAGGAACGTCAGAAACGAAATACCTGCATCCTCCCTAAGCCGGAAACTTCCTTGAAAACCTAACCCCAAAAGTAGCCAAAAAAGAAGAGGCTGTGCCAAAGCACCACCCATCCGACCACGATCGAAGAAGAATTTTACCACTTCTCGTTTCCAAAGTGCCCAAAAAGCAGTCATACGCCAATGGAAGGGTTAGGGTCAAAAAGGTTTCCGGTATGCGTCAAGAAGACATCTTCCAGCGTCGGTTTACGAATGGATGCCGAAAGAATGCTTGCGCCAAAATCACGATACAGAGGAGTGAGCAAGGAGTCAGGCGCATGATGCCATACACACAGCGCCTTTCCAAATTGCTTTACCCTCCATCCCATTTTTTCCTGTAGAAGCGTAGCGAGCGTTTCCGGATCGGAGGCCGTAATCCAGAGGGTGTCACTCCCAAGCGTGGATTTAAGCCCTTCAGGCGTACCACGACACACCACTTTACCTTGGTTCAGAATGGCCAATTCGTCACATTTTTCGGCTTCTTCCATTAAGTGAGTGGCCACCAAAACCGTTATCTGGTATCGTTGCCGCAGTTCGTGAATGAACCCCCAGAAGGCATGTCGTGCAACGGGATCTAATCCATTGGTTGGCTCATCCAAGAGCAATAATTTGGGGCGATGCAAGATGCTTCTTGCCAAATCGGCACGCCTTAACAAGCCACCACTTAGGCTTCTACACCGATCAGTTGCACGTTCCAAAAGACCAAGTTGTTGGAGGCTCTGCGTTATCCGATCATCCAAAAGGTGACCTTTTAGGCCATATAGAGCGCCATGAAGCCGCAAGTTATCACGCACCGAAAGGGCCAGGTCCAAAGCAGGTTGTTGAAAGACCACACCCAATTGCTGCCGTACCCTTGCCGGATTTTTCGAAACTTCCACACCCGCCACATGACAAGTACCTGAGCTTGGCTGTAAGAGCGTAGATATTATTTTAAAAAACGTCGTCTTTCCCGAACCATTAGGCCCCAACAGGCCGAATAAGGAGCATTCAGGGACCTCTACCTCCAGCCCATCCAATGCCGTTTGGCTCCCATAACGAAAATTAAGGTCTTTCGTGGCCAGAATATCCAACATAGGCACAAATCAAAGAAGGCGATCCAACGCGAGGCAAAACAAGAGCGCCGGAATATATAACACCGACGCCAAGAGTACCTTGCGGGCGTGTCGGTGGGTCATTTCCATATAGAATCGAATAGATGTTACCAGAAAGTAACTCCCCAACAAAATCGCACCAGAAATATACAGCCCGCCAACAAGCCCGGTTTGAAGTAGAGATAGGCTTAATCCAACCGTAAGTGCAGTAAACAATACGGTTTGAACAACAATCGCCCGGCCACTAGGCTCTGTTACACTCAGCATTTTAAATCCACCACGTTCGTAGTCTTTACGATACATCCATGAGACCGCCAAAAAGTGTGGCATTTGCCATGTTAGCAGTATCCCAAACATCAACCAACCACCCAAGTCAAAACTTCCGGTAGCCGCCGTCCAGCCACCCAATGCTGGCAAGGCACCGGGAATGGTTCCAACGAGGGTATTGTAATGGGTAATTCGTTTAAGTGGTGTATAAACAGCCACATACAAAATAACAGTAAGAGCAGCCAATAGCGTAGTGACAACATTTACCCATAAAAAGGTATAGCCTACCCCCACGATGGCTAAGGTACACCCTAAAATCAAAACAGGTAGTGGCGACACCCTTCCTGCGGGCAATGGCCGGCGAGCAGTCCGATGCATGAGCGCATCGTAATCCCGTTCTATGTAATGGTTCAGAATTGCTCCCCCAGCCGATGTCACACAGACACCCAAAACCGTATGAAGGAGCTTGAGCCAGTCCAAACCATTTGTGCTCCCCAATAAAAATCCGGCCACCGCCGAGATAGCAACCAAAAACGAAATCTCCGGCTTGGTTAACTCCCAAAGATCTGTCCAAAGCGTTGGTTCTTTTTGCTTATCCCGCCGAATCATGACACGGCTTTCTTCCTCATCGGGGTTTTCTGCGGGATGGGGTTCTGGTCGTTTAGGGTTTTCAGGATACGGCATGGCCTTAACGCGCACCGTCTTTTCGAGGGGTAAGTTTGAACGCATAAAGTAAAAGGGTAAACTGTCCTCCAAACATGATACAAGCCAATAATAAATGTATCGGTTGTGCAACTGCTGGTAGGCTATTACCAGCCAACACCAAACCAGAAGCCACCGAAACCAGAATACTCCCCATCACCACCAACATCCATCGTTTCATGAGATTTGGCGAAGCCTTCTCCGTGAAAATCAGGTGCATTAGCCAGCCATTTAAAAAGAACGTAATCAAAGCCAATAGACGATGGATCCCAAAAGAAATGCCCAGTCCTGCTATAATTTCAGAACGCGCCACCTGATCCAGCAACACATCTACTTCTTCACGAACCTGTGTACCCACCAAAACTTGGATCACCGTGAGCAATAACGCCGCACCTACCGTTGTCCGGATGGCCGTTGGATAGCCAGAAAATGCATGTAAATGCCGATTTTGTATTCGGAAAAGCAAGGTCGCTCCAATTGCCAAGATCACCAAAGCCATCACCATATGAGTAGTAATTTTGGCAGGCGAAAGTGCCGAACTCACCACCACAGCCCCCAACCACGCCTGGAATCCAATCCCGATAAAGTTTAAAAACGACAGTACAAGAAACCATTTATCGGTTTTGTAGAGCGGCAAGGCAAGTATTAGCTGGATTAAAATGGAAAAACCTAAAGCAGCCCCAAACAGACGGTTAATGTATTCGGTCCAAGTTTTGGTGGCATTAAATTCTTCAACCGCATTGTGTTCTTCTGCATAGACCTCTCGGTAATTCGCTGGCAACTCCGAGACATCAGTAGGTGGAATTAACTTGCCAAAACACTTCGGCCAATCGGGACATCCCATGCCAGCTCCACTGGCACGCACCACAGATCCCGCCAAAATTACCAAATATACAAGCACCAGCGTGATGGTTCCAATAACGGCCAAACGTTGATAAACTTTTTGGGGGGCTTCGAGCGTGCTCATCCGGCGTACTGATCCACGAGGGTTTAATAAAAGTGATCAAAATGGAAGTCTTTAAAGATACGCCACGAAGCAGGTTGGAAGATTTGAGTGCAAGGTTAATTCTTGTAGAATGGTCTAAAAATCCAACTTAACACATATAACTTTAGCCTTTGTTCGTCCTATTTTCAAACAAAACATGTGAACGCTTGTGACCGATCGGCATATCTCGGCACATAGATTCTTCTTTGCTAATCACCTTAAATCAATATTTATCATGCCTTTAATGGTCTCAATCTCCGGAATTCGAGGCGTCTTTGGGGACGGCCTAGATGCGATGGTTTTGGTTAAATACGCTTCTGCATTTGGTGTTTGGGTACGCAACCGTGCAAGCGAAATCGGTACTAAGCCTTTAGTCGCAGTAGGACGCGATGCCCGTGTTACCGGAGAACTCTGTCAAACCATTGTTATGGAAACCCTACGTTCGGTAGGCTGCGACATCTTGGATGTAGGCTTGGCCACCACGCCTACCGTAGAAATGGCCGTACTGGGCGCACAAGCAACGGGCGGCATTATTTTGTCTGCCTCACACAATCCAGCCGAATGGAATGCGCTTAAACTACTAAATGAAAACGGGGAATTTCTCACTCCCGAACAAGGAAAAGCCGTTATAAACCTTGCAGCAGCAGGTACGGTTACGGCTGTGCCTTATACCCAAATCGGTGGTTATTCGGCACAAGATTATTTGCCCTATCATATACAAAAAATCATAGCGCTTCCTTACATCCATCCAAAGCAAATTGCCGCACAAGACTTTAAGGTAGTGGTGGATGGGGTGAACTCGGTGGGCGGCGTGGCCATTCCTGCTTTGTTAAAGGCGTTGGGCATTCGTGAAGAAAACATCATCCGTCTTCACTGCACACCTACGGGCCTATTTGCGCACAACCCCGAACCGCTGCCAGAGCACCTTTCCGAAATCATGGAAATGGTAAAATCTACGAACGCGAATTTGGGCATTGTTGTTGATCCTGACGCCGACCGACTCGCATTTGTGGCAGAAGATGGTCAGTTCTATGGAGAGGAACTTACACAAGTAACCGCAGCAGATTTTATGCTCTCCCATAAACCAGGCCCCTTTGCAACCAACCTATCTTCGAGCCGTGCCGCAGATGACGTAGTGGCAACCTATGGCCAAACATCCTACCGCGCTGCCGTCGGTGAAATCAATGTGGTGATGTTGATGAAGGAAGTGGGCGCTGTAGTGGGCGGTGAAGGGAATGGCGGGGTTATCCTACCAGACCTCCACCACGGACGAGACGCGCTGGTGGGCACGGCCATCGTATTGCAGCACATGGTGAATACCGGAAAATCACTCTCCCAACTTAAAGCCGGATACCCGGCGTATAGTATCTCCAAAAACAAAATCACCTTAGACACAGTGGATGCCGATACGGTATTGCGAAAAATAGCACAACGCTACCACGAGGAGCGTATCTCAACCATAGATGGCGTAAAGATTGACTTTCCTGATGAATGGGTTCACCTACGTAAATCCAATACCGAGCCAATTATTCGAATTTATGCTGAGGCACGTACACCGAATGGGGCGCGAGCACTTGCCCAACGTTTTATGGATGAATTGGCTGCCGTTGCAAACACGCCATAGTGAAAGGATGCCAAAAACTCCTTTCTCACCCATATGCTGTTACGGCTGAATACAATTTGGCGAGAAAGCCCATTCAACGATGAAATGGGCTTTCTCGCTTTTATGGATAGACGTTACCCCACCTAACGAACATTTCTCCAAAAAACTTTCCCCAACTACATGACGAGCACTGATGCCTTATTTTAAGTGACCATATTGCTTATAAACACAAATAGACCAAACCCCATGCCACGATGCGCTTTTCTCTCCATAGAAGACCTCTCGAAGTATGTATGTGACGACGAGTTGGTAATACAATACCTACAAGAACATGACTGGGAAATAGAGACCATTCCTTGGAGAAAGAGAGAGGTGAATTGGTTTGCGTTTGATTTGGTTGTGGTGCGCTCGACATGGGATTATCAATCCGCGCCCAAGGCGTTTTTCGCGACGCTTAAAGAGATCGAAAAGACAGGCGTCCCCTTGCTGAACAGCCTTGCCCTCGTTGAATGGAATCTTGAAAAAACCTATTTGCAGGATATCGAAAACGCAGGCATTGACATCGTTCCCACTATTTGGGGTAATTCTTCCTTGGAAGAAGCACAACTATTACAAGCCTTTAGCGTGTTCAATACAGCGGAATTAATCCTAAAACCCATTATCTCGGCCAATGCCGACCATACCTACCGATTGGCTGTGGAAGATGTGAAGCCTTTGTATCCTGTCTTGGCAGAAGCATACCGGAACCGCCCGTTTATGATCCAGCCGTTTATCCCACAAATTCTTGAAGAGGGGGAATTTTCACTCTTTTTCTTTGGAGGTAAATACAGCCATGCCATACTAAAAAAGCCTCAATCGGGAGACTTTAGGGTACAGGAAGAGCACGGTGGCCATATTTCGGCGTGCGATCCACCTCAGGAGCTTCTAGAACAAAGCATCCACCTCATGTCTCAATTGCCCGAACTTCCGTTTCAGGCAAGGGTAGATTGGGTACGGCAAAGTCCTGAGAAAAATCAATTTATGGTCATGGAATTGGAACTGATCGAGCCATCCTTGTATTTTCGGTTTGCCCCACAAGCCGTTGTAAATTATAAAACAGCACTCGAACGGCATCTTACCCAAACCCGATTGTAACACAACCAACGTTATTTATGTCCACCTATTCCTTCCCTTTTAAGCAAAAAGACGAATTTACGTTTTGGGACGAAGGCCCCGTAAATGCTCCTACCCTCTTGTACCTACATGGTATCTTGGGTGATGTAGAAAACTGGCAAAACAACATTACGCCATTTACCGAGGCCGGTTATCGGGTGATTGTGCCGCTTTTGCCGTGCTACAAAATGCCCTTACGCCAGACCCACGTACCCGGCTTGGCAAAGTATGTGGCACAATTCGTAGCCGCCATCGGCAAGCCCGAAAAAATGATTGTCATTGGCAATTCTCTCGGTGGCCAAGTGGGGCTTCACTATATCAGAGATCACAAAGAGGATGTTTTTGCGCAAGTACTGGCAGGTTCTTCTGGTATCCGCGAACTGGCGATGCGGGGTGAATTCTTCCGCCGGAAAGACTTGGATTTTATCCGTTCCCGTGCCCGACTCACCTTCTATGATGCCGAAAAACACTTCAACGACCACTTTTTGGAAGAGGTGAGCAAGATTGTGAACAACCGCGAATATGCCCTAAAACTCATCGCTATGGCAAGATCCTCGGCGCATGATGTAGTAGGGGGCTTTCTGCATGAATTGGATATGCCCAACCTCATTATTTGGGGCGCAAATGATCAGCTTACACCGCCTGATGTGGCCCAAGAATTCAAAAATGGGCTACCAAACTCGGAGTTACACTTCTTGCAAGAATGTGGCCATGCCCCAATGATGGAACATCCGGAACAGTTTAATGCCTTGCTGATGGACTGGCTCGGGCGCGTTTGCCCTATTACCGCCTGAACGTGTGCCTTTTCGTACACCAGCGTCCACTAAAACATACAACCCATTCCGCCTAAACCTCAAAAAATAGAACAAAATAACGATTTGGGTGTTTGGCACGATTTTGATACTTCCTTTATTCGAGCGGATGGCTAAACCTCCTGTCACACGCTCAAAAGAGGGTGCAATGCAGGCGCAAAGACAACCGAGCGCCGAACGGGTGGTTCCAATGGGTGAGTGGACCACCCGTTTTTTTTGTAACGGATGCCCTATATCTTGCGGCTATTTCCCAAAACCCAAGACCTAATGAAACCGCTTGCCCAACTCTTCGTTTTCTTTTTGCCCATTTTGTTTTTCGGCGCTTGTACGCCCAGCCTCACCCCTCCTTACCGCGATTATCGCGCTACACCCAGAGAATCCGCGTTGGACAAAGCCAAAACAGCCTTCAAGGCGGCAGGCTGGGAGGTAAAAGATGGAGTAGCAACTGGAGTCATTGCCACTCAGGAGCGGCAAATCCGGGACTTTAAAGCCTATAAAATTTTGGTAAAACTCGAGGCCACAACCTTCCAATCACGTTTTGTGCGCGTGTATATACATGCCTATCGCAAGTATTTGATTTCCGGTCACAAAGGAAAAATCCCATATATGGAGCGACACGTCATACATGACGTCCTCCATCCATTGGAGGCCGCCCTAAAAAATCAAGGGATGGAGTTGGAAAAACGCCTCTCTACAGACGATAAAACCCGATATTAGGCTTTGCGGAAAGGGAGCCTTTGGGCTTGACGAGCATCGTTTATGGCGGAATATCGCTCCGCAGAAGCAACATAAGCATGAAATGATAGCGCTTTTAGGCGTTTGCCACAATTTTTATTTCTTCTTCCGTCAACCCGCAAAATACATGGGACAGGCGATGCGGGGCGCATTTCAAAAATGCCAATAGACATACGACGCAGCTTAGATTCGGTGACATCTTTATCTATCGTTGAGAACAGCGCCGTAGGAGCGACATCATAATAGAAAACCAAGCAAAACAACCCTGTACAAACAAGCGCCGTAGGAGCGACATCATAATAGAATTGGGTAGTTCTGAAATGCACCTAATTAGCGGTTGTTGGACATTACCATCAGTGCAAAACCATCATTATCTCTCGAAATACCGATTCATGCACGGATACTTCTACCACATACCTTCCATTAGGCCATTGCTGCACATTTAGTACCGGTAGTGTTGGTGTACCTTCTCCCACCAAAACATTTGCTTGATAGATACTGCGCCCCATAAGGTCATAAACTCGTATTCGTCCTTCTGATGCTTGATTGGTTTGTATATGTAGAAAGACCTTGTTTTGTGCGGGGTTCGGGGCAAGAGTAAAGCCAGTCTTGAACTTCTGGGGCGTTTCTTTTTCGTTGGATACAACCAGTTTTTGCAAGGCTTCCCCCAGACGACTGGTCAACTGCGCTGATTGCCGTACACGTAAACTTTGCTCGATATGGATAAAGCGGCCTTTACTTTTGATGGCGGGTTTTGTGCAAGGAGTCAGGCTCTCATTTGTAAACCGTCCTTGAACATTGGTGCTGCCTGTAAGGGTACAAGTTGTTATGCCATCTGCCGCAAAGCCAACCGTCCAAGCGGGGTGTATTAATGCTTTGTGCAAGTCCCTTATCAAGTCGTCAGCAACATTTGAAACGGTACTACTCAAAAAAATATCTTCACACGCCCCATCCGAGTGACCGTGTAGGTTGATAAATCTATTATTGGGCATTAAAAGGGGATCATGCAAGACTTCGTGTGTCCAGTGAAAAGGCGAATCTATTGAATGCGCGACATCACTTACAGGATAGGGAGCGGATGCACCCAAACAAGCCGTTGTGGTCCCACTACAACCGGAATATGCTGCGTTTGCACATCGGTGCGCCCCAGCCATCATTAGAAAATAGCCGTTTACCTGCAAAAACAAAGAGGCGCCCTGTGTTTCGGTCAATGCATCATATTTGGGATGGGGTATTTCAATCGTCCAAGGCATAGTATTATTTGAGAGATTCCGAACATACATGCCCCAGCCACGCCGTAGGTGGTTTTGTTCCAATAAAACCATAAAAACGCGGTCCAATCTCCCTTCTTCCACGAATAGAACGCGTTCTAAAAATGGAAAATACATGCTCCGTTCGCTATCCACCTCTGCCCAATTCATAACAAGAAAGGCACGCATCATCCGCTGCCATGCAGATTTTTCGGATGGTATAGGAGCCAGGAAGCCTTCACTCCCTTTGCCGGGTTGGGCATCGGCATAAGCAGCGGCAAATTCGACCAACCGCCCTTCTACTGTCCGTATTTGTGCAACGGATATAGATGCCAACGACCATGCCATGAGGAAGAAACAGAGGAAGTGTTTCATTTGGAGGCTATTAAGCGGATGGTGTTCACCTGAAAAATCTTACATGCCGTTTCGTTTTTGCTGCGGCCACCTGGAAAAGTGGGCGATATGGGGTGTTGGCTTTGCGGATCCGAAGAGATGGTGCGGCTGATCCATTCGCCTTGAACCTGCACTTTTCGGTTAATCCAACCATCAAACTTGGTTGCGTCTGCTTCTGCATCCAAAGACAAGACAATATTCTTTTTCTTTCGGCGTGTCAAAACATAATAGTCGCTACCCTGCGCACAATAACTTTCCAAGGTTTTAGACCAAGTTTTCTTATTGAGTTTACCTGTTATCATGATAGATTGGGGCTGGGCATTTAGAAACATTGTCGAAAGAATCATCCCCAATAAAAAGAAGCCTAAAATGTGTTTCATTGCAATTAAAGTTAGATTATTACGTATAAAAATAAGAGTTTAAATCTCTCTAACCTACAAAAAATATTAGGAATACGAGAGAGCGCATTTCAAAAATGCCAATCAGACATACGACGCAACTTAGATCCGGTGCCATCTTTGCCTATCGTTGAGGCAAGCGCCGTAGGAGCGACATTATAATAGAACCCGTAGGGGAGAAAACCAAAACAAAACAACCCTATACAAACAAGCGCCGTAGGAGCGACATCATAATAGAATTGGGGAAGTTTTGCAATACACCCTTCACACCCCAATACCCCCGAATTTCATAACATATTTCATTTCCTTCTTTATGAAACGCACCGTCTTAATATGCACCTTGGAATAACTTTCTAAAAGACTTCCCATGAGAAATTGCACCCTTACCTTTGAACCCCTTATATTGTGGGCAACCGATTGTTTTGGGCAAATTACCAACCTCAAAGTACCGGTGTAAGTTTCCATACGCTACGGCATAGCCATGCCATCACTTACTGGAGTCTGGTACGGATGTATGGCTGGTCTAAGAACTGTTAGGGCATCGCGATATCAAAACGACATTGCGTTACACACACGTAAGCCAGCGAACCATACAGCGTATCCGTAGCCCCCTCGACGCTCTTTTTACCGAAAAGTACGACAAAAAACGCGAAAAGGGCAGATATAAATAAGTTA
>ERZ761602.1026-NODE-1026-length-54373-cov-5.605545_pt1 | contig 54373 bp, 45 predicted proteins | sample MGYA00512165_ERZ761602 | MGnify/ENA primary metagenome ERZ761602 (study PRJEB28899, sample SAMN02445085) | bioreactor sludge metagenome | biome: EBPR sludge; isolation source: Thorneside wastewater treatment plant | place: Australia: Brisbane, Thorneside...
CCCGCCGCAACAATCTCCGAGACTCCGACGGCGATGCCAGCATGAGGTATCCCGGGCCGAGCGCCTCGGCGGACATCAAGTCCCGGGCGATCTCACGTTCGATGGCTCGCTTCACCTCTTCTCGGCGGTCACTGAAGGCTCGCTTCTGGACGCTGAGGCCATGCAGGGCACCGATTCGCAATTGAGGATCGGTAGATGCCACAAGGCCATGCAACACCCGCGAACTCGACGCGCCGGGGATCTTTGCGAGGGTGTCGATGAGCTTACCGAGGGGCGAGGAGTAGGGACCGCAAGAGGCGTGCCCGACAGTCGACATGCCGATCCTCATCCGAAGCGCCTCCGCAAGAGTCGGAACGACGCCCGGCGTGGCTCGCAGGACCGCTTCCTGAACGACCCAGCCCTTGTACTGGGGTAGCAACTTGATCAGATCGGCGTCCGCGGCTGGCCACACCAACACCGCTATGCTGCGTGGTGCATGCACGGCGGCAGAGAGCACCTTGCCGCCGGGAACGCTCGCAAACAGGGCCTCGACTTGCGCGCGGGTGATCGGACGCGTGTTCTGGGTGATCCGCTTCCTATCCTGCTGTCCGAACGTGGTCGCGACGAGCGCTAACGCGATGATCGCAGTAACCGTCCTCACCGAACGTTCCATACCTTTGGAAACTTCTGACCCCTTCGGTCGGTTCCTTCGAGGGCTCGATCGCTGATCTCTGGATCCCGTGGCGATTCCAGCATTTGTCTCGGTCCCGCTGGCACGACCCGTGCTCTCTCCTCCTTCGTGGCGATGCAACGCCGCAACAGGAGAAGACATGACGGCACGACAACTGGCTCGACTCTCGACGATCACAGGGATGGCGCTGACGATCGGAACGGTGAGGGCGGCGGAGTTTCGAGGTTTGGGCGACCTCCGGAACCCGCTCACAGAGAGTTCGGGCCTTGCCGTCTCCGGTGACGGCCAAGCCGTCGCCGGACGCGGAACCAACGTCGACGGTAAGGTCGAGGCGTTCCGCTATCGCGGATCGGCCATGATCGGCCTCGGAGATCTACCCGGAGCCGCGTTCGAGAGCATGGCCCAAGGAGCTTCCCGAGACGGGCGGACGATCGTGGGGATGGGCACGTCGGATGCCCAAGGCCCACAAGCCTTCCGATGGACGGAAGGAGGCGGCATCCAAGGGCTCGGCTACCTTTGGAGCGGCCATAAGCACAGCGAAGCCTACGGTGTCAGTGCAGACGGCCAGGCGGTGGTCGGCTTTTCGATGCTCTCCGGAGGGACACCCGGGGCATTCCGATGGACGCCCCTCGCGGGAATGCAGCGACTCGCGCCGCTCTCCGACGGGGCGGGCGCGAAGGCGTATGGAATTGCGGCCGACGGGAACGTGTCGGTCGGTGAAAGCTTCGGCCCCAACGGGCTGGAGGCGGTCCGTTGGACCGGAGCAGGCGGGCTGGGACTGGGAGATCTCGCGGGCGGCGATTCTCAGAGCTCGGCCAAAGCCTGCTCCGGCGACGGAGCCGTCGTGGTCGGTTACGGCACCTCCGCCCAGGGGATGGAGGCGTTTCGCTGGTCCAACGGGACGATGACCGGACTGGGTGACCTCGGCGGCGGTGCCTACGACAGCGTCGCTCTCGCGACCACGCACCTCGGCGGCGTCGTGGTCGGAAGGGGCACGAGCGCGCTCGGCTCCGAGGCGTTTTACTGGACGGAAGCCGGGGGCATGCGACGACTGAGCGACTTCCTGAGTGGCGAGGGGCTCTCGACCCACGGATGGCTGCTGCAAGCCGCCACCGGCATCTCCGAGGATGGAAGGACGATCGTCGGATACGGGATCAACCCGAACGGCCGCCAGGAGGCGTGGATGGCGACCATGAATCCCGTTCCCGAGCCCGGCACGTGGATCGCCGTCGGCGTCGGAACGGCCGCGCTCCTCCGCCGCCGACGTCGGTGATCGCTACATCCGGAAGACGCCGAAGCGCGGTTCAGGCACCGGTGCGTTCCGCGCCGCTTCGATTCCCAAAGCGAGCACCCGGCGCGTATCGACCGGATCGATGATCCCGTCATCCCACAGACGCGCGGTCGAGAAGTACGCCGACGATTCGTCGGCGTACTTCTGCAGGGTCGGCGCCTTGAACTCTGCTTGCTCCTCAACGCTCATCGTCTCGCCTTTCGCGCGAAGTTGGTCGAGCTTGACGGTCAGGAGGACGTTGGCGGCCTGCTCGCCGCCCATGACCGATATCCGAGCGTTCGGCCACATCCAGAGCTGGCGAGGTCCGTAGGCACGCCCGCACATTCCATAGTTCCCGGCCCCGAACGAACCCCCGACGATCACCGTGAACTTCGGAACGTTGGCGGTCGAAACGGCGGTCACGAGCTTGGCCCCGTGCTTGGCGATGCCTTCGTTCTCGTACTTCCGGCCGACCATGAAGCCGGTGATGTTCTGGATGAACACGAGCGGAATCCCCCGCTGGCAACACAGCTCGATGAAGTGCGCGCCCTTCTGGGATGATTCGCTGAACAGAATGCCGTCGTTCGCGATAACCCCGGCGAGGTTGCCGTGGAACCGCGCGAACCCACAGATGAGCGTGGTGCCGAAAAGCGCCTTGAACTCCTGGAACTTGGAGCCATCGACGATGCGGGCGAGGACCTCCCGCATCGCCATCGGTACCTTGCCGTCCGCAGGGACCAGCGAGTATAGATCCTCGGGATCGAACAAGGGCTCCTCGGGTTCGATCTGATCCGACACCGTGAGACTGCGGTCGCGCGGCCCTAGATTCTCGATGATGTTCCGCACGATCTGGAGCGCATGGGCGTCGTCCTCGGCAAGGTGGTCGGTGACACCGCTCATCCGACTATGGACATCTGCGCCACCCAGATCCTCCGCGCTTACTTCTTCGCCCGTCGCCGCCTTCACCAGCGGTGGACCGCCGAGGAAAATCGTGCCTTGGCCCTTGACGATCACCGCTTCGTCGCTCATCGCCGGCACGTACGCTCCGCCTGCCGTACACGAACCCATCACGGCCGCAATCTGGGGGATGCCCCGGCTGCTCATCACTGCCTGGTTGTAGAAGATCCGCCCGAAGTGCTCGCGGTCGGGAAACACCTCGCTCTGAAGAGGCAGGAACGCCCCGCCCGAGTCCACGAGATAGACGCACGGGAGATGGTTTTCGAGCGCGATCTCTTGCAGACGGAGGTGCTTCTTGACCGTGATCGGGAAGTACGTTCCGCCCTTCACCGTCGCGTCGTTCGCCACGATCGCGACCTCGCGGCCGTGAACCCGACCAACGCCCGTGACAATGCCCGCGCAAGGCGCCCCGCCATCGTACATGCCGTGCGCGGCCAACGTGCTGAACTCCATGAAAGGTGCCCCGGGGTCGAGCAGGGCGTCGATGCGTTCTCGCGCGAGCAGCTTTCCTCGACCTTTGTGCTTGGCGACCGCGTCCTCGCCTCCCCCCGCCTGGGCACGCTGGAGCTGAGCGCCGAACTCGGCCATCGTCTCGTCCATCAGCGCGCGGTTCGCACGGTGTTCGTCATCGTGAAGGTTGGCGGTCGAGACGATCGGTTCCATCGATTCGAAAGCATACTCGGGCACCCCGACGCAAAAAAAAGCCGGCTTCTTTCGAAGCCGGCAATCTCAGGTCTTGTGCTTGTCGTCTTGCTGGATAGAAAATCCTTCGTGAACGTTTCGTCGTTCTGTACTGTATTGTACACATTATTAGTGCGGAATGTTCCATCCTTGAACATATTCTCTCATCGTGCCCAGACTTTGAACTTGAGTTGCTACGAAAACCTCGTATTTCTACTGGCTCCGTGCCACGATTCTGGAGCCTGCCGCTCCCTAGAGTGATTCGTTGTCGTCCCTAGATCGATGCCTAGGCTCCTTGCGCTCGTTGCTCTTCTCGTCGCCTCGGTGGCAAGCCGTGCGGCCGTGCTCGGGGTGAACTACAATCAGTTCTTCATCCAGATCGACGCGAGCGATCTTCGGCGCACCAAGGCGACCTGGGTCCGCGGCTTCGTCGACTACCACCTCTTTCGCAACGGGACCTATCGGCTCGATTCCGACCCCGGACTCGCCAAGCTCGCCAACCTACGCAAGTCCGGCACGCGCGTGATCCTCAACCTCAAGTTCAACTTCCAGAAATCCGACATCCCGAACACGCCTCGTGCGATCGCGACCGAGCTTCGATACCTGCGACAGCTGCTCCCGCGCGTCTATCCGCTCGCCGATGTTCTCGTAGCCGGCAACGAACCGTTCATCGAATCAAAGCCGGCTCAACGCGATCAAAGGCTTGTCGCGTTCTACATAGCCGTCGCCAACCAAGTGAAGGCGTACCGCGATCGCCAAAGCCGCTCGGTGCCCCTCTACATCGGTGCCTTCAACAATCTCTGGAAACCGACCTGGCAAACGCAGGCCGCTAACGACCTCCTGAAGTTCGCCCAGAGAACGCCCTGGATTGCGGGCGTCGATCTCCATATTCACCACACCGAGCTTTCCGACATCGACGGCGCGTTCGAGTTCGCCAGCCCCAGAATTCGGGACGATCAGAAGATCCTTTGCACCGAATTCTCGTTGAAGAACCTCTGGAAGCTCCACAACTCGGACCCGATTCCGGCCATCCTCACGACCCAGTACCAGCGTCCGGCAAGCTGGAAGGTCTATCAGTATCTGAACGATACGCTCCGCAAGCCGGTATCGCGCGATGAATGGGTCGCGTTCCTGAGCGGATGCCCTTGGTTCGAGAGCAACAAGGACTACTTGACGATCGCGTGGCGGAAGTTCACCGGGTATCCGAAGTTCGCGATGGCGACCTACGGCCTCTATCAAAATGGCCCCAAAACCTTCGGCCCCAAGACCGACCCGTGGATCATCAACCCGCTGTTGGTCAACGAAACCGTGGTCAGGAACCCAAACACCCGGCAGTTCCAGGCCAACTACATGTTCCTCGACGAGTTCCGAGCGCTCCAGCCCTAAGCGCCGTCGTCTTCGAACCGGATTTCGGCTCCCCTCGCATGCTGGGGGAAGCCCTCCATCGCGCCGAACGCCCGCACGATCGGCATCAGCTCACGGAGATCCTCGCGCCGGAGTCTGCTCACGCTCTGGAACTTGAGAAAGTCCATCACGCTCAGCGGACTTCCGAACCGGGCGGCGCCGCCCGTAGGAAGAGTGTGGGACGGTCCCGAGCAGAAATCACCGGCACTTTGTGGCGTGAAGTCACCGAGCATCACGCAGCCCGCGTTCCGAATCGCTTGGAGAGCCTGCTCCACCCGACTCACCATCAGCGTCAGGTGCTCGGGCGCAATCCGGTTGACGAGGTCGTAGGCTTGAACTTCGTTGGCCGCAAGGATCACCATGCCTCGGTCGCGCAAGGCTCGGCCCATGACCTCGCCGCGCGGGGCGTTCGCGAGTTGGCTCCGAGCAGCCTCGACGATCGCGTGCGCCTGGCGTTCCGACCACGTGACGACGATCCCGACGTTGTCGTCACTATGCTCGACCTGGGTGAGCCAGTCGGCGGCAGCCCAAGCGGGATCGGCGGACTCGTCGGCCACCACGCACACCTCGCTAGGGCCGGCATAGGTGTCGACGCCGACCCGACCAAAGAGCTGGAGCTTGGCCTCGTTGACATATCGGTTGCCGGGTCCGGCGACTTTGTCCGCGCGAGACCAATGGACCCCGAGTTTGCCGAGGTCTCCGGTCACGTCCCCGAAGGCGTGGAGCGCGATCGCCGCCGCGCCCCCGACCTTGACGATGTTACGGATGCCGAGTTCGCGGGCCGCCACCAGGATGGCCGGGCTCAGCTCACCGTCGGCGCGAGCCGGGCAAGCGATCTGAATCGCCGACACCCCGGCAACGATCGCGGGTATGCAGTTCATGAGGACGGAGCTGGCGTAATTGGCCTGACCGCCGGGGACGTAGATGCCCGCCGTTTCGAGCGCGATCAAGCGCTGGCCTTCGAAGCCCGTGGCTCCGTCGCGCGCTTGACGCGCGGGGATCTGCCATCGGAAGTTCGCGGTCCCGTCCCGCAGATAGTCCCGCTCCCAGCCCATCGTCAACGCGCTCAGCTGAGCTCGATGAAACTCGAAAATCCTCGCGATCGCATGCGCGATCGCCTCATGGTGCCCAACCTCGACCTGGGCGTTTCTGAGCTCTTGAGGCTTGACGACGAGGCCGTCGAAGGGAAGGTCGGGGGCATCGAACCGCCTCGCGGCATCCCAGGCGGCAAGTGCACCCCGACGCTGGACATCGTCGATCGTTTCGGCGACGCTCCGAATCATCTCCGGCGTGCGCTCGGGCGCACGCAAGTCGAACTCTTGCTGGAGGGCCTCCAGTCCGGCCTCGCGCACGTCGATCCAGCGACACAAGCTCACGGGAGCAACCTGAGCGCGTTCTCGAAGCGCTCGATCATGCGGCGGCGGCCAAGGACGCTCATCAACTCGAAGAGCCCAGGCCCGACCGTGCGACCGGTCAAAGCGACCCGAACCGGGTGCACCACGGGCCCGAGTTTGTCGATCCCGTGTCCCTCCGCGAAGCTCCGAACCAGCCGTTCGCACGCTTCGACCGAAATCGCGTCCTCGGGCGACACCAGATCAGCTGCCAGACATTCGAAGAGTCGCCGCGCATGAGGCACCGTGAGCCACTTCCCTACGGCGGCCGGATCCATCACCGGGCGATCGACGAACACGAAGTCGCACGCCTCGCCAAAGTCGGCGAGCGTCACGACCCGCTCCCGAACCAGCACGAACGCCTCCTCGGCCAAGGCCGGATCCAGGGTGAGGGCGCGGCTGAGATCGGCGAGCGCAGGCCCGGTCGGCAAAGCGGCGTGTTCGTCGCGCGCCCAGAAAGCCCGTACGTCGGGGTCGCCCGAGTACGCGCCGACCTTCTCGAGGAGCGATTCCCCCGAAAGCCCGCGTAGGTAGTGGCCGTTCATCCATCGGAGCTTCTCGATGTCGAACACGCCGGGAGAAGGTTGGAGCCCGTCGAGTTCAAACGCCTCGACCAGTTCGTCCATGGACATGATCTCGCGGTCTCCGCCGGGTGCCCAGCCGATCAGGGCGACGAAGTTGGCGAGAGCTTCGGGCAGGAAGCCCGCGTACTTGAAGTCGAAAACGCGGGTGTCACCGTGCCGCTTGCTGAGTTTCTTTCCGTCCGGTCCGTTGATCACCTGGACGTGGACGAACTGAGGCGGTGTCCAACCGAACGCCTCGAACAGCCACACGTGCTTCGGGGCCGAACTGATCCACTCCACGCCTCGGATGATGTGGGTGATCTCCATCAAGTGGTCGTCCACCATCGCCGCGAAGTGGTACGTCGGCATACCGTCGGCTTTGATCAAGACCGGGTCATCGACCGTATCGCTGTCGAATTCAACCCGTCCCCGGACGAGGTCGTCGCAAACCAGCAACCGCCCCCTCGGCATCTTCAGTCGGATGACGCCCGGCTTCCCGGATGCGCGGGCAGCCTCGACTTGGGCCCCGGACGCGTCGCGCCATGTCCCACCGAAGTACCCGACCGGCTGCCGGTTGACCTGCTGGTACTCGCGCATCTCCTCGAGCTCCTCGGGGGTGTCGAAGGCCCAATACGCGTAGCCCTCGTCCAGGAGCTTTTGAACCCAGATCGCATAGATGCCGGCCTCCTTGCGTTCACTCTGGCGATAGGGTCCGAACGGGCCACCCACATCGGGGCCCTCGTCCCAGTCGATCCCGAGCCAGCGCAGGCTCGCCATGATCTCCTCTTCGCATCCGGGCACGAACCGATTCCGGTCGGTGTCTTCGATTCGGAGGATCATCGTCCCCCGATGGTGGCGAGCACACAGAAAATCGAACAGCGCCGTACGCAAGATCCCGAGGTGGGGAGCTCCGGTTGGGCTGGGCGCGACGCGTACGCGAACGGACATCGGGACCGAAGGATACCCGTGAGACTGCCAGGCTCCTACTCGAGGGTTGAATGCCGAGCTTGCACCCGTCGATGCGCCGCGCAGATGTCGAGCCGCCTGATCGAGACGTCGCTCCTGTTTCCTGCGCCGATCCGCGGCCCGTTGCCTTAAGCACCGAACCCGCCTAAAAGCCGCCGAGACCGCTTCCGCCGCCCCCGAATCCGCCGAGGGCACCGCCCAAGGAGACGTCGGGGCTTATCGTGAACCACTTTCGGGTTCGGTACTTGGCGCAGATCTCGCCGACATCACGATCCGCCTGTCGCATCGGCTCGTCGATGTACTGCTTGTGCTTGCGTTGCAGATCGCGCAGTTCGCGAATCCTCGGTCCCTTCTCGGGATCGAAGAGATTGCCGGCAATGTCGACGATGTCGGCCATCGCTCCCGGCACCTGCATCAACGCGTTGTCGTACCGGTCCCTCAGCGGGCGACACTCGGCCGGGACCGGGGGCCCGGCGTTGAACTTCTCCCGCAACTCGATCCAAGGCTTCTTCAAGTCCTCGATCGGGAGGATGTCGTCGGCCTTCGTCTGCGGTACCGAGTCGCTGTCCGGATCGGCGAGATCGCCGATGTTGCCCAGCACCCGCTGCTGGATCGAACCCATCATCCCCATCATCTCGATCGCCTGGTCCTCGTGAATCTGGACCTTCTCCTTTTCGATCCGCTCCAAGTGCTCGAGCCAAGCCCGGACGTCGGCGGGCATTTCGATGTGATCCGTGGTGTCCGCGAGCAAGGGGGGTGGAGCATCGGCCCGCTTTTCGAGGAGGGGCGGAGCTTCCCGGCTACCGCGTGCGGCGAGAATCGGAGCCTGCTTCGCCGCGCCAAGCCCGAGCACGCCCGAAAGCGCGAGAATCGCGGCGAGAAGCCCTGCGACGAGCGCGCCGGCTCCGGCGCCCCACCAGCCCCAGGCGCGCTTCGGCCCAGGAGCCGATCCCGGGGCGGGAGGGCGCAGGGCGGCCCCGCAGTGCATACAGAAGCCCGCCTCGCAAGGGACCTGACCCCCGCAATGCGGACAACCGATCGTCATCGCCGTTGCATTCATCACCAATCTTCAGGACGCGGCGGGCGCCCCTCCATGATCATGATCGGTTGGGGAACAAGAAAGGTTCCTCGTGATTGCCAGATTCTTCGCAATTCGTTTGCAACACAACCCCTGCCGGGACCCAAGCCGGAAACAAAGCGGGGGTTGGTCTCGTCGCTTGTGTGGGACGCGAAGAGGTTGGCGGGTAACCTAGCTTTGGAGACAGCGCCGTTTCCGACGCGAGAACGTGCTCGCCCCTTGGTCCCGAAGCACTTATGCAGACGTTGGAAACATGGCAGATCACCCAGCTTGAGCGCCTCGCCAAGCTGAAACCCAAAGTTGCCGAACAGGCCCTCAGCGAGCTGTGGGAGGCTCGCCCGGACCTTTTCGAGCAGGTCACGCTCGGTGCCCTCGACCAGGACGAAATCACCGTGGAGCGGAGCGCGGAACTCCTCGGAGTCACCGAAGAGGAGGTCCTCGTTCGACTCGGCGCGTTCCGAACTGCGACCACCATCCATGATTGCGCCGTGGTCCACGATTCGACCAACGGCAAGATTGCACGTCTTGCCGATTCGCAGGTCGCGATCTGGGAGATCGTTCGCGAATTCCGCAAGCTGGGATCGCTTGAGAAACTCCTGGAGCATTACCCGAGCCTCACCCGCGGCGAACTTGAGACCGCGGTTCGGTACGCGCAAAGCCATCCCGAGGAGATCGAACGACAAATCTCCCAGTACGAGACGCTCCTAGACAAGAAGCGCGCTGAATACCCGTTCGTCAACTAGACCCGGGGCGGTGCCACAATCGGGCCGTGGTCAACGAGGAACGACTGATTCGGCTCTTTACCGAGCTTTGTATGATCGATGCCCCAGCCCTGCGCGAGCGGGCCTCCGTCGACTTCACCAAGGGCTACCTTCATCGGATGGGGCTCGATTGCTGGGAAGATGAGGCGGGACACAAGATCGGGGGCAACGCGAACAACCTCATCGCCTGGCTCAAGGGCAATAAGCCCGGGGCGCCCCGGGTTTACCTGTCCGCCCACTTCGACACCGTCGAGCCGACGGCCGGCCTCATCATCGAAGAGCGGGACGGCGTCTTGATCAGCATCTCCGACACCATCCTCGGGGCGGACGACAAGGCCGGAATGGCCCCGGCGATCGAAGCCGTTCACCTGCTGATGGAGGGCAATGAGCCCCACGGCGACGTAGTCCTCCTCTTGAGCGTGGCCGAAGAAATCGGCCTCAAAGGAGCAGCCGCCCTCGATCTCGACGAGCTGAAGCTCGACTTCGGTTATGTGCTCGATACCGGGCCGCCCGTGGGGAGCTTCGTCAACCGGACGGCGACCCACGACAAGATCGACTTCGTCGTCATGGGTAAGCCCGCGCACGCCGGCAAAGACCCGGAGAAAGGCATCAATGCGATCGAAGTCGCTGCCGACGCGATCGCCAAGATCAAGTCGGGTCGCGTCGGACCGGAGACGACCGCCAATTTCGGCATCATCGAAGGCGGAACGGCGGTCAACGTCGTCTGCCCAAGCGTCAAGATTAAGGCTGAAGCTCGGAGCACGAGCGTCGAAGAGCTTGATGGCCAGATCGGCCACATGATCGCCGAGTTCGAGCGCGCGGCACGTGAATGGGGCACCACTGTCGCCATCGATCATCGGCGACACTACGAGGCCTACCACGTTCCCGAAGAGTCGCCAGTGGTGCAAGTCGGACTCAAGGCGAGCGCCAAGCTCGGGCTGAACCCACACCTTCGAACGACGCTCGGCGGCAGCGATGCCAACATCTACAACAAGAAGGGCGTGCCGTCGATCGTCCTCGCGACCGGGATGGACAAGATCCACACCCACGACGAGAACGTCTCGCGGAAGGACCTCATCGACACGACGATGCTAGCGTACGAGATTTTGCTGGAAGCCGCTCGTTAGCAGCAAAAGCCGGTCCGCCCCGAAGGGGCGGACCGGCTTTGCAGGAAGCAACTACTTCTTGACACCTCCTTTGATCGTCGTCTTCGTTTGCGTATCCAGCGCGATGCCGAAGCTCTGGAGAGACTGGTGAGTCTCAATGATCGCCCCGATTTCGCCGTGGATGATCCGATCGACCTCGAGGGTCGCGAACATCACACACCCCCGGAATTCATCGAAGTTGGCTCGCTCCACGCCGTCGATCTGATCGAGGGCTTGGAGGAACTTCTTCGCCTCAGAGAGGCTCGCCCAACCGCCGATCTCGAGACTGATCTTCACCATCCCCGTCGCGGCGTTCGGCTGCATCGACCCGAGGGTCTTCGCCATACCCGCGGCCAGGGCGGGACCGAGCTTCTCCCCGGCGCGATACAGGGCATCCTTCCCTGCAGACGCCTCGCTCAAGTCCCGGCCCGGGGCGCGGATGTTGTCGGCGAAGAGGATCGTGCCGTCCTCCATCCAGATCGCGCGGATTTCGCACCGGCCCGTATAGAAGGCTGAGGCGGAGCCCTCGAGCTGCTCGTTGTTGCGCTCGGCGAACGCCTCACCCACGATGAGGATGTCGGCACCGAATCGGGTCCGGAGGTCGTGGAGCTTGGCCTCATCGACGCGACCCCGCAGCATCTCCGCGACCGCCCGATCCTCGCGCAGTTCCCGGATCCGCTCGTCGTCCTTGACGGTGATGCCGTGATCGATCAGCGACTTGATCAGCGCGGTCTGGGCGGCAGGATCGGGAGCGGGCCGGGTGAGAATCTGCTCGGGCACGACGACGATGACCGACTTGCCGCGGAGCGCGTCGAGGTTCACGGTCGGCTTGCGGTCGGATTCGCGAAGCTTCTCGAGCAGCTCCTGTCGGTCGTTCTTGACCGTCTTGCGCTCGGCTTTCGGGAATTCGGCGATCAGACGGCAGGCGATTTCCTCGATCGCCTGGCGCGAGGCGCGCCCGAGTCGGCTGTCGAGCCACTCGCTGCTCTCGAAGGACACGCCGCCGGCCCAATCCCACCAACGACCGCCGGCGCCGTAGAACGAGCCCTGTTCGTTGGCGCCTTCGCCGCTGGCACTGGCCAAGATCAGGCCGGTTTCGATGTCGACGAGTCGCGCATCGAGACGCACCCGCGCCTTGGAAGACCCGACCGAAACGTCGCCGAACCCCAGGTTTCGGGTGATGAATCCGAGTCCGACTTTGTTGCTGGAGAAGCCGATGTCGGTGACGGTGACGATGACCTGCCAATCAGCACCGAGGTTCTTGCCGAGGGCCGGAGTCGTTTCGGCGTCGCGGAGCCCACTCAGCGCGCCTTCCTTCTCGCGCTCCAGGGCTCCCTCGTACTGGCGCTCGAGGACGAGGGCATCCCGACTCGACAGCTCCGTGATAAGCATCGTCGCGAGTCCGTTACCGATCCCCATCCACGAGTACTCGAAGCTCGGGGGTTTCGAGAACGGAGCCACGATGATCCTCTTCGTGGAAGTCGCTTTGATGCGCTTGTCGTAGGGCTTCTTGTCGTCTGCCGCGGCCAGACTCAACATGAAGGCGACGAGGATTGCTGCGACGATCAGTTTTGCGGGGTTTAGCTTCATATTCTCTCTCCAGACCGCCGGTGCGGCCCGTCAAGAGGGTAGGCGTCAGCGGTACCGGAAGTCGTGACGCCCATCACGATATATCGTGATTCGCGTCACGTTGCCGGCACTCACCCGCGGAACGGAAAGGTCTGGGTCGTCTCATACGGCCGTCCAGGGACCGTCCGTATGAGCGAGAGCTCCTCCGCCTGCCAGTCGTAGCGCTCTTGTTCGTCCTTCAGCCAGCGCTCGACCCGCCCATCGAGCTCCTTCGTCCGGACCCGCGCCGCGTGTACGTGGGGTCGAAACAGCTTCATGTCTTGTCCGGGAGCAAGCGGGAGCGTCTCTCGCCGCATTTCGCTCACGACCGCCGCCAGTCTCCGTACCTCACCCGCGACGCCGTTACCACAAGACCCTTGGGCGATTTCGATTCGGGAAAGCCCCCCGCCCGTCGATCATGAGATGGAGCGGCCGAATCCGTACGGCTAATCGGGCGAGCCGCTCACCCAAGATCGGCACCACGGCATCGGGGACGTCACCCAGGAACGCCATCGTGACGTGAGGTTGCCTTGCGACGACCACGCCTTCGATAGACTCGAGCTTCACGGTGTCTCGTGAGAGGGCAGCACTAACGTCGTCCGGAAGCCAGAGCCCGACGAACCATCCTCCGACATTTTCTTGCTCCTGCAGGCATCCAGACATGCTCACCGTGGGCATCTTTCAATGTCTTGGCACTGTCTCATAGACTTGTTACCGGGTTTCGGACTCGCGGAACAGTTTCGTCTATTTTCATGTCACAGAATCCGCCGATTGGCGCAACTCTTGAATGACGTGCGTTGCGGATGGGCTTCCAAGGAACCCGATCCGAGCCGGTCCGTTTCATTTTTGAGAGTAGGGTGGCAAACATGAGAAAAATCCTGGGTCTCTTTGTGCTTGCAATGGCCGTTACGAGCGGCGCGCTTGCCCAGTCCCGCAGTTCCTTCCTGCAGGTTTCCGCAATGCAGGACATCTTCGTAAATTTGAGTGGTACGACGCTCAGCCTCCAGCTGGGAGCGAACCCTAAGATCACTTACCAAAGTGTCGTGTACGACGTGACCGAAGCGTTTGGCGTCTGGGCGCTCGACAACGACGACGACATGGCCGCGACGGGCACCAACCAGAATAGCTGGTCATATGACGAGAACTATTCCGGCACTGGCGGGATCGCCGGTTGGAAGACCAATCCGAACGCCGGTATCGGCCCGGGTGGCGGTCCGCTCAACTTCAACTTCTCGACCCTCACGGGCACCGTCGAGAACACGGGCGTCCACCTTCGAGTCAACGGTACGTTCCCGTTCGGCGGTAATACCGCGTACTTCGAAGTCGTGCCCGAACCGGCCTCGATGGCCGCGATGGGACTAGGGTTGGTCGGGCTTCTGGCCCGACGCCGACGCCGAAGCAAGTAACCACGATCGAAAGTCTCCTCTCGAAGCGCCCGTTCCGATCGGAACGGGCGCTTTCGCGTCTGCCCAGGCAGGCACCGACCTCCGCGGCGTAGGATGGTGTGATGGTGCGCGGAATGATCGCTCAGGTTGCGGAACCGCCCGGCCTGGTCGATCGCTTCGCCGATGTCACACCGCGTGGGGTGCTCCTCTTTGCCGCTCTCCTGACGGTGATCCGGGTCCTGTTCGTTCTTTCAAGAAACGACCCTTCCTCAACACGGCTCTGGCGCCGAATCGCCGAGGCGGGCGGGTACGTGATGGAAGTGCTCGTCTTTGCCGTCATCGGTGTCTTCTTCATCGTCCGCCCGTTTCTTGTCCAATCGTTCTTTATCCCGTCGCCTTCGATGGTGCCCACGCTGCTGGTTCGTGACTTCGTTCTCGCCAACAAGCTGGTTTACCGCTTCAGTGAACCAAGAGTCGGCGACATCGCCGTCTTCCAGCCCCCCGAGGATGCCCTCCTTCCGGGCCAAGCCAGGGTTGACTTCGTGAAGCGAATCGTCGGCGCACCCGGTGACGTCGTGGAGATCCGCCAGGGGAAGCTCTTTCGGAACGGTCAAGCCGCCCAGGAGCCGTTTCTTCCCGAGCGGCCGTATCTTGAGGACTTCAAGCTCGTCGCATACGACGGTGTCCGCTCCGCCTGGAAAGGACAGACGATCCCGGTGTTTCTGAACCCGGACGGCCTGGGTAACTACTTGACGACGACCGCCCCACGTTTCTCCGTCGGATTCGCACCGGACCGAGGCTTCTTGCCTCTCGACGAAACCACCGCTGAGGATCGCCAAGTGATGCGCGAACTGGCGACGGCCCCACCCGCCCCGATCCCGCCCGATTGCTTCCTGATGATGGGCGACAACCGAAACTCCAGCTACGACGGCCGATCCTGGGGGTTGGTGCGGCGAGACGCGATCATCGGACGGTGCGAGTTCGTGTGGTTTCCGCTTTCCCGCATCCGGGGGCTCTCAAGCCCACACGATCGTCAACCATCGAGGGCGGCGACGATCCGCTGACACCAATCCGAACCGGCAGGCATCGGTTCGACGACCCAGCCCCGCGCGAGCCTGAGCCATGCGATGCGGCCCCGAGTCTCGATCACACTCGAAACGGTGGCCAATGCTCCGAAGTAGTCGCCGATGTTCTGGTTGTCAGCGATCAGATTCACACATTGCCGCTCGAACACCTGGAGCCCCGCGATCGCCTCGTCGATGAAGGCCAGGCGCTCGGCCGGATCGACGACCCCGAGGAAGAAGAAGCGCAACCGCAGCAGATCGGCCGAGTGCGCCACATCGGTCATCGGCACAGGCGGCGCGACCCACTCCCGGAGCGCGTTGCGCCCGGCCTCGGTGACGACGACCCGTTCGTCGCCGAGGGACTCGAGTAACCCAAACTTCAGGAGTCGGTTCGCGACCGAATAGGCCGTGCCCGCCCGGGATTTATGGAACGAGGAGGCTGACAGCGAAAGCTCTTTCATGATCGAGTAGATCGTACGCGGCCCCCGAAGCCAGGCAAGTCCGAGCACCGTGTGTTCCAAAGTCGAGAGTTTGCGATCGTTCATGGCCGGTGAGCACATTCTGGCAAGACCCATCTCGCGGAACCGCTGCGCTCCGGAGCCAGTATTACATTTTGTAATATGACTCCCATGACCTCGATCCTCGCCGCCGTGTCCTTCGCGTTCCTTCCCCAAGCGGACGCCTTGCCCCGCCGCGGAACCCTTGGGGTTCCATTTGCGGCCGTGCCGAGCGAACAGCGCACGTCGCTTGCTCTCAAGCCAGGAGAAGGGCTCCTTGTCCAAAAACCGTCGCCAGGACTGACCGGTCACAAGGCCGGGCTCAAGGAGGGCGACATCGTGCTGACACTGAACGGAAAGCCGGTCATGCAGTCGACGGTCTCGGCGGCCATCCGCGAGATACCGACGGGGTCCACCGTTACGCTTGGCATCGTGCGCGACGGCAAGAAGCTCGACCTGACGGCCTCGCTCACCGAAAAGCCCCGAGACCCGGGCAACGCGAACTACGACGTCGTGTATTCGCACATCGTGAGCCACGGCAATCGGATGCGAACGATCCTCACGGTACCGAAGAAACCGGGCAAACACCCAGGCTTCATGTTCATCCAGGGATTTTCGCCTCTCTCGTACGACTACGTCCTGGAGGGCTCCAAGAATGGAATCCAGACCCTCGCCGCCCCGATCCTGTTCGAATTCGCGGACACCGGCTTCGTCACGCTCCGGATCGAGAAGCCCGGTGTCGGGGACAGCGAGGGCGGTCCGTTTGCGGACCTCGACTATACGACCGAGCTCGACATCTACCGTCAAGCCCTCAAACAACTCAAAGGGCATGACCGCGTCGACCCCAAGAACGTCTTCATCTTCGGCCACAGCATGGGAGGAGCGTTCGGGCCGATGATCGCGGTTGAGAATCCGGTGCGCGGTATCGCCGTCTACGGGACGGCGAGCCGAACCTGGCACGAATATCTTCTCGACACGATGCGGTATCAGGGCCTGGTCGGCGGCGCGAGCTTCGAGAACGCCGATGAATCCGTCCGTCAGGGCAGTCGACTCATCTCGCTCGTGTTTCAGGAGAACAAGTCCGCGGAAGAGGTCAAGAAGTCGCATCCCCAACTCGCCGCGATGGTCGACCAGATGTTGCCTGGAGGGATGTTCAATGGCAAGACCCTCGACTTTTGGCGGCAACTCGGGACGACGAACTTCGCGGCAGTCTGGGGGAAGGTCGATGCCGACGTCCTCTCGATTCGGGGTGCAAGCGACTTCGTGACCTACAACGTCGACCACACCCTGATCGGCGAAATCGTGAATCGCGCCCGGCCGGGCAAGGCGAAGGTCGTCATCGCACCGGCGCTCGACCATGTCTTCAACAACTGGCCGACGGAGGCCGAGAGCATGAAGCACTGGCCCAACGGCACCTTCAATCCCGACATCGTGAAGATCCTGCGGGACTGGACACGCGAGATCATCGGCACGGGCTAGGACTCGGGAGGATCAGGATCAGACTCTTGATCGAGGGCTTCGTCGCGAGCGATCTTGGCCTTTCGCACATAGGAGGTCGAGACATAACTCATGGTGACCGCCCACATCACATAGGCAGACACGACGGCAAGTTGCGAGCCAAGGACGAAGATCGCGGCCAAGACTGGGAGCACAACGAAAGCGTATGCATTGAGCGCCATCGTCTGAACCGCGGCAATGCCGGTTCCCACTTTTGGGATCCATCGATCGATGAACAGACCGCCAAGAGCGGGAAGCACGATCAACGGATGCCACCACGAGTCCGGTCGAACTTTCGCGGGGAGCCACACAAGGGCGAACAACAGAATGGGCAGTGCCGCAAACGCCAAGGTGATCGTCACGAAGCTTCTGTAGGCTTGGTTTGCCGAAATCACGGTCTGAACTCCGCCCAGAGGACTGTGTGGTCGGAGGGGCGGGCGACGAGTCGTGGCGCGACGTCGATGACGCACTGCGTGCATCGATCGGCAAGTCCTGAGCTCGCGTAGATGTGGTCGATCCGCCACCCCTTACCCCGTTCGACGGCATTGGGGACGAGGAAGTCCCAGAACGTGTAGTGGCCGGGGCCGGACGTGTGCTTGCGGAAGCAGTCGATCCAACCCCAATCCACGATCTTGGCGAGGGCGGCAAACTCATCGGGATGGTGCCCGACCTCGCCCAGCTTCCGATGAGCATCGTAGACGTCATCCGGGGTCGGCGCGATGTTGATGTCTCCCAGCCACAGAGTCGGCGCTTGCGGGTCGAGCGCCACTCGGGCGTAGTCGGCGAACCGGTCAAGCCACTTGAGCTTCCAAGCCCATTTGTCGCTTCCGACCGTGTTGCCGTTCGGCACGTAGGTGTTCACGATCGTGATCCCGTCGATCTCCGCTTGGATCATGCGGCAATCGGCCTGAAACTCGGGATCTCCGAATCCCAGCACGACGTTTCGCGCCGGGCTGAGGCTGGCGATCGCGACCCCGTTGTAGCTTTTCATGCCGTGAAAGACCACGTTATAGCCGGCCTCTTGAAACGCCGCGGCGGGAAAGCTCCCATCCTCAACCTTGGTCTCCTGGATGGCGAGCACATCCGGACGATGCTCGGCGAGCCAATCGAGAATCAGATCGAGGCGAGCACGGACCGAATTGGCGTTGAAGCTGGCGACGCGCATGAACGCAAGATACCGCGAGCGCCATAATCCGGCCGTGCCCACCCTTGCGATCTTTTCTGGGCCGCCGGGAGCCGGCAAGACCACCGTTTCGCGGGCCGTGGCGAGCCGATGTGAGCGCGCGATCGTGGTCCCGGTCGATGACCTCCGTGAGTGGGTTTGGGCCGGCCGCTCCGACCCGGTTCCCGAGTGGACCGATGAAACCGCTCGTCAGTTTCGGATCGCCGAATCCGCCGCGGCGGATGTCGCCCGCCGTTATGTGGTGGGTGGGTTCGACGTCTTCCTTGATCACTGCCGAATACCAAGCGAGATCGATCGCTGGGTGACGGAGAGTTTTGCGGGTCTCGACGTCCACAGAATCGCGATCCTGCCGCCGATCGAGCAGCTGCTTGAGCGCAATGCCGCCCGGCAGAACAAGGCGTTCGACCCCAATGTTCTGATTCCGGTGATTCGTGGAGTGCATGCCGCCTACGAATCAGCCGATCTCACGCAGTGGCACGTGATCGCGAACACGGACGGGATCGAGGTGTTCGCCCAGACGCTGTACGACCTCCTCCGGTCCTCTCAGCCCACGCAAGGCGAGTAATCTCACGGGGACCTGAATCAGGTGCCCTTTTCATGGTGGAGTATCGAACGACGATCGAAGGGTTGGATGTGAGCGCCTTCCACGGCTTTGGCGTGGGCTGGCGTGTTCCCCTTGCGCCGAACACCTTGAAGCGCGTCCTGGAGGGTTCCAGCCACGTCGTTGTGGCAATCGATGCCACGACGGGTAACGTCGTCGGCTTCATCAACGCGATCTCCGACGGAGTCCTGTGCGCGTTCATCCCGCTTCTCGAAGTCCATCCGTCCTTCCAGCATGAAGGAATCGGATCGGAGTTGGTCCGTCGCATGCTCGAAGAGCTGAACGAGTTATATGCCGTCGACCTCGTCTGCGATGCGGCGATGGAGGGTTTCTATTCTCGATTCGGGTTACAGTCGGTTTCGGCGATGGTGTTGCGCCGGTTCGATCGCCTCGAATCGATCAACCTACGGGAAGCGCACTGACATTGGCGTCGGTTTTTCGGTGGTGAGACCTGCTTTCCGCTGTGTACAGTGACTGCATGAGCCTCGCGCTGCCACCTCACGACGTCATGCTTCGCGCCTTCGCGGATCGTGATCCGAGCTACGTCGGCGTGTTTCTGGTCGGGGTCAAGACGACCGGAATCTTCTGCCGCCCGGGATGCCCGGCGAGGACCCCGAAACCCGAGAACGTCGAGTTCTTCGCCACGCCTCGGGATGCTCTCCTTGCCGGCTTTCGACCCTGCAAGCGTTGCCGGCCGATGGAACGCGAGGCGCGGACACCAGCGTGGGTGCAGACTCTGCTCGATCGGATCGAAGAGCACCCCGAGGTGCGTTGGCGCGATCGGGACTTGCGGGTCCTCGGCGTCGAACCCGAGCGAGCGCGGAGGTACTTCCGACAGCGGTACGGCATGACGTTTCACGCCTACGCTCGTGCGCGGCGCTTAGGGCTCTCCCTTCGAGGAGTGCGAAAGGGCCAAGATCTGTTCGTGACCGGTTTGGACCACGGATTTGAGTCTTCGAGCGGCTTTCGGGACGCCTTCGCGCGGCTGTTCGGTGACGCCCCGAGCCGAATCGATGCCGACAAGGTCCTCACCGTCAAGTGGATCGACACGCCGATCGGCGCGATGCTCGCGGGAGCGAACGACGACGCCCTGATCCTGCTCGAATTCGCGGACCGTCGCATGCTGGAGACTCAGGTGCGTACCCTTCAGCGCCGGCTCGGTTGCGTCTTCGTCCCGGGTGAGACGCCGATGCTTGCCCAGACTACGTGTGAACTCGGCGAGTACTTCGCGGGGGCACGGCGCGAGTTCACCGTTCACTTGCGCTTGCCGGGCACCGAATTCCAGCAGCAAGTGTGGCGTGCCCTCCTCGAGATTCCGTACGGGCAAACACGCTCGTACCAGGACATCGCTCGAAAGCTCGGCGAGCCCGGCGCGATGCGGGCGGTCGGCAAAGCGAACGGTGACAATCGGATCGCGATCATCGTCCCATGCCATCGGGTGATCAAGTCGGACGGGTCGCTGTGTGGATATGGTGGCGGATTGTGGCGGAAGCAGCGCCTCCTTGAGCTCGAGGCGGGCCTCCTTCCCCTCGATTTCGGTTCTGAGGTCTAAACTCAGACCCGGCATGATCTGGCTTGACCGTATTGGCATCACGTTGCAGTTTCTCGCTTTTTGGCTCGCGGTTCCGGAGCTTCTCGGAGATCGAATTCGGCGGATCGATCGTTTCATGCGACGGGTCCTCGAGATCACGCTCGCCGTTCCGGTGGCGGTCGCCCTGATCGCGCTCATTTGGACCGTGCTCTTCCTCGACCTCACGGAGCAGTACGGGCACACGTTTCGGTTTCTCACGATGGGAGCGGTGACGCTTCCGATCGCGTTCCTAGCCGCTTTCGCCATGCGGCGCCATGTGCTCGATCGGATCGCTTCCGATGACGCCGATCACTCGGGGCTCAAGCGGAGGCTCCTGGTGGCGGGCGCGTTCTGCTATTCGCTCGGCTACATCCTTCAACTTGCCGCGACCATTCGGCCCTGATGGGGAAAACCGAGGCCCTCCGGATGCCCCATAATCACCCTGTGCCGGTCTGGGGTGTCGTGAATCAGAAGGGCGGGGTCGGCAAGACCACGACCGCCGTCAATTTGGCCGCAGGCCTCGCTCGGCGCGGGGTGCGGACTCTCCTGATCGACTGCGACCCTCAAGGGAATGCGACCACCGGCCTCGGGATTGACAAGACGCACGCCGAATCCACCCTGTACGAGGTCTTAAGTCAGGCGGCGGAGGACCCTGGCGTTGCCGCCGACTCCCTGCGGGCGGCGATCCGCTCGGTCGCCACCAACCTCGATCTGGTGCCTTCCACGCTCGATCTCGCCGGGGCAGAGCCTTTGTTGATGTCCGTAGTGGGCAAGGAACTCATCCTTCGCGATGCTCTCGAACCCGTTCGCCATGAGTACGATTGGATCATCCTCGACGCGCCGCCCAGCCTCGGCATCCTCACGGTGAGTGTCCTCGCGGCGGCGGACAAGGTCCTCGTTCCGATGCAGTGTGAGTTTTACGCCCTGGAAGGCCTGAGTCAGCTCCTGCGCACGATCGACGTCGTCAAGCGACGGATCAATCCGGACCTGGAAATCGTCAAGGTCCTGCTCACGATGGTCGACAGCCGCAACCGCCTCACGCGTCAGGTGATCGAGGAGGTCGTCGAGTACTTCGGGCCGAAAGTGTCGAAGGTGATGATCCCGCGCAACGTGCGGCTGAGCGAGGCACCCAGCTTCGGCCAGTCTGCCGTCGCGATGTACCCGAGTTCGAAGGGGGCGGGTGCCTATCTCAGCTTTGTCGACGAGGTGATGCGCGAATGCGCCGTTCACTAGGAAAGGGTCTCACGCAGCTCATCGGCGAGCAGTCGGACTCGTCGGTCGCCGAAATCGAACTCGGGGCGATCCAGCCGAACTCGCGCCAACCCCGAACGGTCTTTGACGAGGATGCCCTCGATGAGCTCGCGGCCTCGATCAAGCAAGTCGGCATTCTTCAGCCGATCGTGGTCCGTCCGATCGCCGAAGGACGGTACGAACTGATCGCCGGCGAGCGGCGATGGCGGGCCGCGGCCCGAGCCGGACTCGCGACGATTCCCGCCCTCATCCGGTCTGCGACCGGGGAGTCGTCCCTCGAGCTCGCCCTGATCGAAAACGTCCAGCGTGAGAACATCGGAGCCCTGGAGTGCGCGCGAGCCTATCGGCAGCTGGTCGACGAGTTTCGTCTGACGCAGGAGCAGGTCGCGGACCGCGTCGGCAAAAGCCGGGTGGCGATCGCGAACACCCTGCGGCTCCTCAAGCTCCCGGCCGAAGTCCTGCGGGAGCTCGAAGCCGGGACGATCAGCGAGGGGCATGCCCGCGCGCTGCTCGGACTCACCAGCGCCGTCGCCCAAATCGCGCTTTGTCGACGGATCGTGGCGAAGGGACTCTCCGTTCGGGAGGTCGAAGCGCTCGTTTCGGGCGTCACGCGCCCGAAGAAGGGGACCAAACGCGAACGGCCCGGACCGACCAAGGACCCGAACTGGGTCGCCCTCGAAGAAGGCCTCGCCATCTACTTCGGCTCGCCCGTCCACCTCGACGCCCAGGACAGCGGGGGCAAGCTGACAATCGACTTCTACTCCGACGACGATCTCCAGCGAATCCTCGACATTCTCGGCATCCACCTGTGAGCGTCCAGATCGTCCCCCTGTCCGCCGAACACGTCGAGGGTGCCGTCGCCCTCCAGCGACTCTGCTTCCCGCCCCCCTTCCCCGAGGAGCTGCTCTGGAAGGTCGAGCACCTGCATCGGCACCACGAGCTGTTCCCGGACGGGCAGTTCGTCGCCGTCCTCGGCTCCGAAGTCCTCGCAAGCGCCAGCATGGCCCGCATCGCGGAGGAGCGCTGGCAAGCCCACGCGAGTTGGGATGAGACCGTGGGTGGGCCATTCATGACCCATTTCGACCCGGAGGGCTCGACTCTCTATGGGATGGACATCTCGGTCGCGCCATCGGCCCGCGGACAAGGCCTCGGTCGACGCTTGTACGAGGCCCGGTTCGACGCTTTGGCACGCCTGGGATGCCGTCGCTTCGGCACGGCCTGTCGCGTGCCCGACTACGCCTCGTGGGCCGCGAGCACCGGCGGTACCGTCCAGGACTACGTCGCAGCCGTCGCTCGGGCGGAGGCGATCGATCGGACGCTCACGCCGCTGCTGCGCGTCGGGCTCGATCTGATCGCCGTGCTCGAAGAGTACATGGACGACTCCGAGTCCGGGAACGCCGCCGCCCTTCTGGAGCGAACGCCGTGAAGGTGGCCGCTGCGAACTGGGTCCTTCGCCGCGTCGCATCCGTGCGAGACTTCGAGGAGCACTTGTTGGAGATCGTCGATCAAGCCGTCGGCGTCGATTGGCTCATCCTCCCCGAGCTTCTCATCCTGGAGCTCGCGCCGCTGCTCGGGGCCGAGGTTGCTGAGCCGGACCTCGCGCGTGCGCTCGCAGGGTTCGGCGACGAGTACGAGGCGCTGCTCGTCCGGCTCGCGAAAGACCACGCGATCGGCATCATCGGTGGTTCCCACTTCGCAAGGTCGGGGGACCGCATCGTGAATCTCTGTGCGGTCGTCGATCCGACCGGCACCGTCTGGCGTCAGCGGAAAAACCGGCTGACCCGATACGAGCGCGACGTTTGGCACCTCGAGGCCGGTGGAGGCCTCACAGCGATGCCTCCTGAACTCGGGGTCTTGGTGTGCTACGACTCGGAGTTCCCTGAAGCGGCGCGGGCACAGGCCGAACGCGGATCCCGCGTCCTCGCCGTGCCGGCATTCACGGAGACGCGACGCGGCTTTCAGCGGGTCCGTTGGTGTTGCCTCGCCCGGGCCGTCGAGAATCAGATGTTCGTCGTCCACGCCTCGCTGACCGGTTCGCTTGGCGGAGAGCCGGTCCCGCAGGCCGTCGGCTCTAGCGCTGTGATCGCCCCGAGCACCGAGCCGTTTCCCGAAGCCGCGATCCTCGCCGAGACGGGTTGGAACCAGGAGGGCCTGGCGATCGCCACCCTCGACTTCGACGCCCTGGAGCTCAGTCGGATGGAGGGTTCGGTACGCCCGTGGACCGAGCGTCACGACGGCGTTTGGGTCTAGTTGACCTGAACGATGTCGAAGGCTTCGACAGCGTCGCCTTCCTCGAACGCTTCCCAACCGTCGAACTGAAGGCCGCAATCTTGCCCGGCGATCATCTCTCGTGCATCCTGCTTGACGTTCTTGAGCGATCCCACTTTGCCCGTCCAGACGACCTCTTGGCCGCGCCGGATCCGAACGTTCGAGTTGCGCGTGATCTTGCCATCGGTCACGTGGGAGCCGGCGACCTTGCCCTGTCGGCTGAGATCGAACACCTTCCGAATCTCGACGGTACCGGTATAGACCTCTTCGAACTTCGGCGCAAGCATGCCCTTGACGGCGGCCTCGATATCCTCGATCAGTTCATAAATGATGTTGTAGGTCCGGATTTCGACTTTGGCTCGCTCCGCTTCGCGCTTCGCCCCAGGCTCCGGCTTCACGTTGAAGCCGATACAGATCGCACTTGCCGCGGACGCGAGGAGGATGTCTCCTTCGGTGATCGAGCCGACGCCGGTCGAGATCACCTTGACCGTGACCTCTTCGTTCTCGATCTTTTCGATCATGCCGCGGACAGCTTCGACCGAACCTTGGACATCGGCCCGCACGATCAGGTTGAGGTCCTTCGTCTCACCCTCCTCAAGCTGCTTTTTCAGTTCGCTGAGGGAGACGATCTTCTTAGCGCTGGTTCCGGCGATGACGGCGAGGCGCGCCTTCTCAGCTCGCTCTTCGGCGATTTCGCGGGCGGCGCGCTCGTCCTTCTCGACCTCGACCCGATCACCGGCCAGAGGAACGTCGCCGAGCCCGAGAATCTCGACCGGAGTCGACGGACCGGCCTCGCGCATGCTCTCGCCGAGGTAGTTCATCATCGCCTTGATCTTGCCGGAGCACGCTCCGACGACGACCGCGTCGCCGATCTTGAGCGTTCCCTCCTCGACCAAAATGGTCGCGACCGGGCCCCGGCCCTTGTCGAGCTTGGCTTCGATCACGACCCCATCGACCTCGCCCTTGGGGTCGGCGGTCAGCTGCATGATCTCGGCCTGGAGGAGGATCATCTCCAGCAGATGCGGGACTCCCTCGCCGGTGATCGCCGACACCGGACAGACGATCGTCTGGCCACCGTAGGCCTCGGGCACGACCTCATGCTCGGTCAATTGGGAGAGAACCTTGTCGGGATTCGCGTCGGCTTTGTCGATCTTGTTGACAGCCACGATCATCGGAACGTCGGCGTTCTTGACGTGATTGATCGCTTCGATGGTCTGCGGCATGATGCCGTCATCGGCCGCAACGACCAGGATCGCGATGTCGGTGACCTGGGCTCCTCGTGCGCGCATCGCCGTGAAGGCGGCGTGGCCGGGCGTGTCGAGGAACGTGATCACGCCTTCCGGAAGTTGAACTTGGTAGGCACCGATGTGTTGAGTGATGCCACCGTGCTCTTTGGCTGCGACGTTCGCCTTGCGGATGTAGTCGAGAAGGCTGGTTTTGCCATGGTCGACGTGCCCGAGGATCGTCACAACCGGAGGGCGGGGTTGGGCTCCCACGACCTTCTTCGGCTTTTGGGTCTTGGAGGGCTCCGGCTTCGGAGCCGACGGTTCGGCCCACTGCAACTGGTATCCGAGCTGCTCGACAAGCTGTTCGGCGACCTCCGGCTTAAGGGTGGTCGTCAAAGTCGCCATGACCTTCATTTTGAGCATGAGGGTCTTTTGGATGTCGGGCTGGGGAACGCCGAGCGCCGCAGCGATGTCACGCGGGGTCCGGTTCGGCAGCAGGGACACGACCTTCGAGCCTTTGAGCCCCTGCAGGCCCTCACGAACCAACTCAAGCACGTCGTCGTCGGCATCGAAACCGACGCCGTCGCTCTCGATCCCGAAGTCGAGCAGGACGCCTCCGACCTGCCCCGGGACCAAACCGAATTCCTTCGCCAAATCGGCGATCGCCACCTGCATCGCTTTTCTCTTTACCCCAGTCTGTCCCATAACGCTTGCCTCACTCGGTCCCGTGTCGCGTCTGGCAGGCGCGTTCGCAGCGCCCGGTCCAGGCGATCCTTTTGGAATAGCCTCTCGATACACTCGGCCTGCGGACAGACATAGGCTCCGCGGCCACTTCCCTTCGCTCCCACATCGGCGTCACCCTGTCCCGTGCGGTGGACGCGGAGGAACGTCGAAGGATGGTCCTTGCGTCGACAGGCAACGCAGGAGCGCTGCGGGCTGTGACGCCGGGTCACGCTAACTCGCTGCGCCCTCCGGCGACTTCTTTTCGTCCGCCTTCTCGGCCGCAGCCTGTGTTTCGCTTCGGATGTCGATCTTCCACTCCGTGAGACGGGCGGCGAGGCGCACGTTCTGGCCTCCCTTTCCGATCGCGAGACTGAGTTGCGTATCGGGCACGACGACGTACGCGCTCTTCGCCTCGTCGTCGAGCTTGATCGAATTGACCTTGGCCGGACTGAGCGCATTGATGATGAACGTCTTCGGATCCTCGCTCCACGGCACGATATCGATCTTCTCGTCGAACAGTTCGTCGACGATCGTCTGGACCCGTGAGCCCCGCTGGCCGACACACGCGCCCACGGCATCGACCCGTTCGTCGGTGCTGACGACCGCGACTTTGCTCCGCTGACCCGGCTCGCGCGCGACGGCCTTGATGACCACGATGCCTTCGGCGATCTCGGGAATCTCCAGTTCGAACAGCTTGCGGAGCAGGTTCGGGTGGGTACGGCTGACGATGACTTTCAGGCCTCGGCGGCTATCTTCGACTCGCAGCACGTACACGCGAAGCCGATCGTTCGGGCGATAGCGCTCGGTCGGCACCTGCTCCCACTTTGGGAGCTCTGCTTCGACCCGATTGACTTGCACGAGAACGGTCTGCTCTTCCCGGCGCGTCACCGTGCCGCTCACGACGTCGTTGAGCTTCTCCGCAAACGTGTCGTGAACCTGTCGATGCTCGGCCTCTCGCATCTTCTGGCTCAACACCTGCTTGAAGGTCTGTGCCGCGATGCGTCCAAATCGGTTGGGATCGATCTCGAACTCGACGAAGTCTCCGATTTCGACGTCGGGTTTCTTGCGCCGAGCGTCGGTGACAGCGACCTGGTACGACGGGTCGAGGAGTTCGCCGACGACTTCCTTTTGGACGTAGAGCTTGTAGCCGGTCGGGCCGCCGCTCTTGACGTCAAGGCGCACCGTCACATCGCCCTGCGAGCCCACGAACTTCTTGTAGGCCACGGCGAGGGCTTCTTCGAACTCCCGGATCAGCTCGTCGACCGGAATGTCCCGTTCCTGTGCGATTTGATTGAGCTGCTGCCAGATATCCATGTTTTCTGTCCCCCGCGAATGAAAAAAGGCGGCAGAAGCCACCTTTCCAAGACGCGACTTATCAGCCGATATTGTAGCACAAAGCCACCACCACGGGCCTGTTCGTCAAAACTCAGCTTGGCCCGGGGCGCGGTGGTACGGGATGACATCGCGGATGTTCTTCATCCCGGTGACGTACATGAGCAGGCGCTCGAATCCAAGCCCGAATCCCGCGTGAGGGGCGCTCCCGAAGCGGCGCAGATCGAGGTACCACCAATAGGCTTCCTTGGGCAGGCCAAGCTCGTCGATCCGACGCTCGAGCACTTCGAGGCGCTCTTCGCGTTGTGAACCGCCGATGATCTCGCCGATCCTTGGGGCGAGCACGTCCATCGCTCGGACGGTCCTGTCGTCGTCGTTGAGGCGCATGTAGAAGGCCTTGATCTCCTTCGGGTAGTCGGTGAGGATGACGGGCCGACCGACTTTCTTCTCGGTCAACCAACGTTCGTGCTCGCTCTGAAGATCACTTCCCCAACTCACGGGGAACTCGAACGACTCCCCACTCGCTTCCAGAAGCTTGACCGCCTCGGAGTACGTCATTCGCTCAAACGGGGACTCGACGACGTGATGCAACGTGGTCAGCAGTTCCGGTTCGATCCGCTGATTGAAGAACTCAAGGTCCTCGGCGCAACGCTCGAGAAGAAAGCCGATGACCTCCTTCAGGAACTCCTCCGCGAGGTTCATATTCCCATCGAGGTCGCAGAACGCCATCTCCGGCTCGATCATCCAGAACTCGGCGAGGTGGCGTACGGAATTGCTGTTCTCGGCTCGGAAGGTGGGTCCGAAGGTGTACACGTTCGTCATCCCGAGTGCGAGCGTCTCAGCTTCAAGTTGCCCGCTGACCGTCAGGTAGGCCGGCTTTTCGAAGAAGTCCTGCAGATACGGTCTCGCCTTCAGAACCGCCTCCGGCTCCTCATGCGGAGGCGTTTCCAGCAAGGTCGTCACCGCGAACATCGCCCCGGCACCTTCGCAGTCGCTGGCGGTGATGATGGGGGTGTGGATCGCATGGAATCCGCGATCGATGAAGAATTTGTGGATCGCGAACGAAGCCTGACTTCGCACACGGAAGACCGCGCCGAACGTGTTCCCTCGGGCGCGGAGGTGGGCAATCTCCCGAAGAAACTCGAAACTCGCCCCCTTCTTCTGGAGAGGGTAGTGGGTCGGGTCGGCAGGACCAAACACCTCGACACCCGTGGCTTTCAACTCGACCGCTTGTCCCGCCGCCGGCGATGCGACCACTTCCCCATCGAAGCGGACGCATGCCCCGGTCGTGAGCAGCTTGAGCTGCTCCTCCGGAATCGATCCTGCTTCGATCACGACCTGCAGGTCCCGAAAGCAGGACCCGTCGCTCAGCTGGACGAAGCTGACTCCCTTGCTGTCGCGTCGCGTCTTGACCCACCCGTACGCGGAAGTCGAGCTTCCCGGAGGCATCGAGAACAGGTCACGCACATAGGTCCTGCGGTAGTCCATGGGAGGCGAGAGTGTACCGCCAAGGTCCAACCAAAGAAGCCTCCCGCGGCGATGCCGCGAGAGGCTTCCGTGGCGCGGCTAGTCGCCGACGAGGCCGAAGTTCATGATCAGGATGTCGAAGTCATCCGACTCGACGGTGCCCGATCCGTCCAGATCGGCACGGGCGTCGTAGCCGCTGTCTCCGACACTGTAACCGAAGGCCGCGACGAGTAAGTCGAAGTCATCCGACTCGACCGCGTTGTTGCCATCGCAGTCGCCGTTGATCAGACTCACGTTCGCACCCACGGCTCCGCTGCTGCCGATGTTGGTATTGATCTTCTTGCGAAGCCAATGAGAACCCTTGATCAGCACTTCCACGGGTCCATAGAGGCCGGTGACCGTCGAGAACGTCCCGCCCGGGCCAAGTACCGCCCACTTCGTGTCGAGAATCTGCTGTTGTCCCGGATAGCGGAACTCGAGCATGACCTGTTGACCGGCTTCGTCCGGAAGGAAGTTCTGCAGGGTCACGGTGCCGGAGATCGGGCGCAGCGCCATCGGATCGGCAATGAGCATTTCTTCGGCGACGCCACCCGTGATGTCGACTCGACTGTACTCCGTGACCGTCGTTGCGACCGTCGGTTCGGCGAGGATCGCGACCCGGTCACCTTGATAGGCCGTTCCGGCAACGGTGATCGCCTGAATCGAGTCCATCTCGAGCACGAAGCAGGGCGGCGTAGGGGGCGTTGTAGGCCCGCCCTTCTCACAGACGATGGGGAGCTCCGCCAGTTGGACGGAGTTGGTCGGGAGACCCGTTCGGTTCGCGACGACCGTTCCTTGGCGATAGACGATCACTCGCGTCGTCGGCGAACTGACCGCCGAGTAGTCCGCGGTGACTTGGACCAACCCCGGTCCTTCGTCCAGTCTGATCGTGCCGACCTGCGAACCTGGAACCCCATTCTTCTTCGCGTAGGCCACGATCTTCGGGTAGCAGTCATTGGCGAGCGGCACCCACCTGGCAACCAAGCCGAAACGAAAGCCGTTCGTGTTCGGCAGATCGAGGCGAACGCCATCGTCTTCGGCCTCAAGGAGCCCGTTGACGATGATCCCGTCATCGACCGAGGAGAGGGCGGCGCCTCCCAAAGTCGAAACGCCGACTTCACCATGGACGAAGCTACGGACGTCCGAAAGTTCGATGGCCGGGTTGCCTTGCCCGTAGAGTTGCAGGTGCGTGACCTTGCCCAGCGCCGCGGACACGCCAACGGCTTGGACAACGACCTGGGCCACGTTATTGACCGTCGAAGCTCCGACGACGACCGTCGTTGGGTTCAGGTTCAGGAGGAAGCATGCCTCAGTCGAGCTCGCAAAGCAATCCTGGACCAGCTTGAGGATTCGGAGACTTGCAGGCTGGGTGAACAACGCGAGGCTGTTCTGCGGCCGTGCTTGGTCGAGAAGGAGTGCGCCGGCAGCGTTGTAGAGCTTAACCCGTACCGAAGCTGGGCCGATGGTCGAGAAGTCCGCCGTCAGCGCCGCGGCAGACTCACCACCCGCGACGTTCAGGCGAGCCCATTGCTGCAAGGGTTGTCCGTTGACGCTGCCAATCGTCGTGAGCGACAAGAGGATATCCGGGTCGTCGAATGCCGGGCTGACGGCAAAGCTGAGCTCCCCTCCAATCGCGTTTCCGAGATCGCAGATGACGGACCCCGGACCGGCCTGGAAGGAGGGCTTCAAGTTGCCCGCTCCGGTGAAGTCGAGCTCGACGGGGTACGTCGTATCCCACCAGTAGCCTCTCCAGCACGGGTTGCAGTTCCAAAGCTGGAGACGCGCATAGTCCACGGCCGTGAACCACTGCGTCTTGAAATCGAGGCGACCCACCTGATTGATCGTCGAGAGCACGTTGTTGTTGAGATTGAGGGCGACTATCTCGGGTCCGGTGGTCGTCCAGGGTGCAGGATTGGCAAAGGGCGTCAGGAGAGTGTTGTACGCCCACACGTTAGAGTTGTTGAGTCCAAGGAAGAGCCGGTCGTTGTTGGCGTTGACTCCATTCAGGTTGTTCGCTCGCATCCGCGAGACGAACCGTCCCTTGAAGTTCTTGCACGGTCCGCTCGGAAGACCCAGGAAAGAGGCTCCGAAGGCTTGATCCAGCGGGTTCTGATCGAACTTGAGTGGAGTGGCACCGAGCTGCGGGGCCAGTTGAGAGCTGACGGGGGTGAGGTCGGGTCCAAAGTTGAAGAAGTCATTTCGGCCGATCTGATACGTCTTCGGACAGTCTCGCACGAGGGCCAAATCATCGACCCACGAGGTACCGCCCAAGTCGCCCCCGTAAACATTGACCGCGTGAATCTGCAAGAGGCTCTGGGTCACATTCGAGCGCCATCGCGCGTCTGCCAGAAACTGACCGTCATAGTAGACCTGGAATCGGTCATTGGTCAGGTCAATGAAGGCACACACGTTGACCCATTGGTTCGTCTTCGTCGGGATCGGGGGGCTGACCGAATATACGGTTTGCCCACCGACGGGAACGAACGTCACGCTGGTCGAGTTCGCGCCGACTTGCATGCTGAATGCTCCGGCTTGCGTGTGCGGCCGATTCAGGAGCATGAAGTAAGATCGCTGCAACGGGTCCGAGGTCGACGGCACCCACCACCATCCACTGAACACATACTTGCCGTTGGAAATGCAACGGAAATTGCGCATCAAGTCGGTCGTGGTCGACAGGAAAAGGCCCCGGCTCGGAGAGCAGAAAAGGTCCTGGATGAGGCCCGCCTCGTTCGCGAATCCTTCGGCCAGATACCAGCCGCGAGAGACGTTTTGGTGAGGGCTTGAGTTGAACGGGTACGCCCAATCCGGGAACGGTTCACACCATCCGCGGCCGGGAGGACAGCCGAAACAGTGGTTGTCGATGTTGACCGCCGCCTGGCCGGTAAGGTCTTGGAATTGCACTTCGACAATACACCGCGAGTCCTCGAAACCGAAGAAGTACGGCGTCTGAGCGTTCGTGAAGCTGAACGGCACGTTCAAGACCGTGCTGTCGGCAAGGGTGATCCGCGCGTTGAGGTTGCCTCCGAAGCCAGGAAAGGCATGGAAGTCCATGCCGAAAGCACGCACCGGAACCCGGTACGTGATCGTCATGCCCTGGCTGTTATTGGCCCAAATGCGCTTGGTCGTGCCGCCGCCGTAGTTGGCGTTCAGGAACACGACTGATCCCGCCAGAGGCGGTCCCGGAAGATACTCGACCATCGGAGAAACCAATCCGGTCTGCGCCGGCGAGCCCGCGGAAGTGAATTCGTCAAGCTTGCCGCCGGGCGTGAGTTGCAGCTGATTTCCGGTGAATGTGACCTTGTCGAATCTGTCACAGCGGCCATTGCTCAATAGATAGCTGTTGAGCGCGCTTCTCGTGGAAAGCCGGACGGCGCTTCCCGAGGCGGCCAGGGCGATCACACAGCCGAGCGCAAGCAGTCGCCTTGCGACTGAGTTGCTCGTCATGATTGCCAAGTTCATGATTGCCTCCTATTTGCCGGTCAAATGGCGGTTGCCACCGACTGCTGGAGGAACTGTAACATGCGAACTGTGACGAATCCGTGACGAGCCTCGAACGAAAAGACGAACCCCCCGCGGCTAGCACGGGGGGCCGTTGGGTCGATCGGAGCCTTACAGGTCGCCGGAGGCCCCGAAGGCCGCGACAAGGATGTCGAAGTCATCCGAGTCGACGGTTCCGGAACCGTCGAGGTCCGCGCGGGCATCAAACCCGCTATCTCCGACGCTGAGGCCGAACGAAGCGACCAGCAGGTCGAAGTCGTCCGAATCCACCATGTTGCTACCGTCGCAATCTCCGTTCGTGAGCACGAAGCTCAACGAGCTGGTGCCGGTCGGTCCGACGACGACGGAGCCGAGTTTCCGTCGCAGCCAAGTGTCACCCTTCGCCGTGATGTCGTAGGTGCCAGCCGGAAGCGGATTCGCCAAGTCGAACGAGAAGTCTCCGTTCGCGGCGAGCCCCACCGTTTGCGCCTCATCGGGCGTCGTGGATCCGACTTGCCGGACCTCGATCACCACCGACTCTGCATTGACTGCCCCTACGAAACTCAGGAGCGTGACATTGCCCGAGAGCGTCTTGGTCACCTCACTGACCGTCAACGTGATCGTCTCGGAGTCGTTCAGGTTCGGGCTACCGTTGTCGGTCACGCGGACATCGAACGTGTAGCTACCAGGGCCCTGCGCTTCGGTTGGGGTCCAGGTAAACACGCCGCCCGGCGTGATCGAGGCACCTGTCGGTGCTCCAACCAAGCTGAAAGTCAGCGTGTTCGCGGGCAGATCCGCGTCGGTCGCCGTTGCCGTAAACGTGTAGAGCGTCTCCTCATCGATCGTCGAATTGCCGATCGCGGCGAGGACCGGGGCGACATTGACCTCGTTGACGGTCACCGTGATCGTCTCGGAGTCGCTCAGGTTCGGGCTGCCGTTGTCGGTCACGCGGACGTCGAACGTGTAGCTGCCCGGGCCCTGCGCCTCGGTCGGAGTGAACGAGAAGACTCCAGTGGTCGGATTGATCGAAGCACCCGCCGGGGCACCGACGAGACTGAACGTCAGCGTGTTCGCGGGTAGATCGGAGTCGGTCGCCGTCGCGGTGAATCCGATGTTCGTGAGCTCGTTCCCGCTCTTGTTCCCGATCGCCCCGAGGACCGGAGCCACGTTGACTTCGTTCACGGTCACCGTGATCGTCTCGGAGTCGTTCAAGTTCGGGCTGCCGTTGTCGGTCACTCGGACATCGAATGTATAGTTACCCGGGCCTTGAGCCTCGGTCGGCGTGAACGTGAACACACCAGTGGTCGGATTGATCGAAGCGCCCGCCGGAGCACCGACGAGACTGTACGACAACGTGTTCGCGGGCAGATCGGTGTCGGTGGCAGTGGCCGTGAAACCGATGTTCGTGAGCTCGTTCCCGCTCTTATTGCCGATCGCCGCCAAGACCGGGGCGACGTTGACTTCGTTCACCGTCACCGTGATCGTCTCGGAGTCGCTCAGGTTCGGGCTCCCGTTGTCGGTCACGCGGACGTCGAACGTGTAGCTGCCGGGGCCTTGAGCCTCCGTCGGCGTGAACGAGAAGACGCCCGTCGACGCGTTGATCGAAGCGCCTGCCGGAGCACCGACGAGGCTGAACGTGAGCGTTTGGCCCGCGTCAGGATCGGTCGCCGTCGCCGTGAAGCCGATGTTGGTGAGCTCGTTGCCGCTCTTGTTGCCGATCGGATTCAAGGTCGGCGCAGTGTTGCTCGCGGGGACAGACGTGGCGATCGTGAAGTGATAGAGCTGGCTCTGGGTCGGCGTATTCGCTTCGAAGATGCGGATGAAGTAATCGCCCGCGACGGGAAGGTTGATGCCGTTCACGACCTCATTCACCCCGGCCGCGGCCGCAGCACCGGTCGCGATGACGGTGACTCCGTCGCTTGCGCGAATCTCGAAGTTCAGGTTCGCGATCGCGAGGCTGTTGGTGACGTTGCTCGATGTGCAACCCGAGTTCTGGGGTCCATCGTTGTAGCTGAACCCGATCGGGGTCACCGTGACGTTCGCGGTTCTCGGGCCCCCGACACTAAATCGGAAGTAGTCGTTCTCACCGTCGGCGTCGATGCTCAGCACCGATCCGAAGGTGACGTTCGGCGCTGGGACCGGGCCGAGCGTGAACGATCCAGGAGCCAACGTGCCCAAGTTCTTGGCGGTGGCGGCGGTGTCGTTCGTCTCATACGGATCGCCATAGTGGCGCTGAGCAGCCCGGATGTCGTCATGCTGGGGTCCGTCGAAGTTCGTCGAGAGGAAGGGCTCCATCAGCTTGCCCTGTGTCACTGGGCAAACGTGACTGATGCCCATGCCGTGGCCGTGCTCATGCGAGATGACGTTGCGGACGTTGATGTAATCGCCAGACGCGTTGCCCCACCGGGCAATGTCCCCGCCGTCGAGGACCATGTCGCCGTTCGACGGGAAGTAGTTGTACGCAAGGATCCCGTTGACGCCGTCAATCGGCTTCATCGCGATGCGCAGATCACCGCGGAAGCCCGCCGCGCCGCCGGTCCCCCAAGCTGCGCCGTCATCCCAAGCGTTCCCACCAAAGGTCACGCGGGTGTAGGTGAGACCTGACAGCTGCTGCCACCGAGCAAAGACGGATTCGAACTTGGAGATCCAGAGCGCTTGGTTACCCCCGTACTGCGCATTCATCTGGGCAAAGAGCGTGCTGTTCGCGACGGGCTCACCCGCTCCGCTCGAAATCGAGAGACCATCGGGCACGAAGCTCCACGTGAGTGCCCTTGGCGAACCCTGCACACCGCTCCAGCGCGTATTGAGCTGGTACTCGCTGCCGGGGCCTTCAGAGGGGGGCCATGCTCCGTCCTCGGCACTTTGCATTGCTGCGAGGAATGCCTGCATGACTTCTTCGGGGGTTCCCTCGGCAAAGCAGGCCATCGCGGGTCCAAGGTCGATCATGTTGGCGGCCTTGTTCACCGCCTTCCGTGACTGGAAGAGCGAGATGTAGTCCCGGTAGAGAATCTTGTGGCGGCCGGCGTCGGAGCCGGTATCCGTCAGGACGCAAGCCTCTTCTTCCGGGCTCGAACCCTTCGGTGCCGCCTTGGCGACGGGAGTGTTGGCGGCGAGATAGCCGACGAAGCCAAGCGCGCCGATTCCAAGCGCGACACTGAGCCACCGCGCCCCGTTTTGAGAGATACGCATAGGTATGAATCCTTCCTTGCAAGTAGGATGACGGTCCGATCGAACGTGATACGGCCGCCTGCCCTCTCGGACGGCTCCCGTCCGGGCAAAGTTCGTTCCGGACGCGGAGACGACGCTTGTTCTTACCGCTGAAACCGGCAAGAACACGGGGAACCGCCAATGCCTTATCGGAGGCGCGATCCGGTCAGGAAACGGAACAGCGCTTCCAGGGGCGGATAGATGATGTTGCTGATCAGGTGGAGGTTGCTCAGCTGGCCGATCAGGATGATCGCGATGAAGACGATCGACCCCACCGTCAAGTTCCATCGGGTCCACTTGAGGCGCATGGGCTCGGAAAGAAACGTCCCCAGGAGCCACATGCCGTCGAGCGGACCGATCGGGAGCAGATTGAACAGGCACAGGGACAGGTTGATCACCACACCGTAGATCAAGAGGCTGGAGAAAAACTCGTTCCTCATCAGTTCGCTGCCACCGACCAGGCGCAACACGAGCGCGAAGATCGCCGCCAAGAGCACGTTCGTCAGCGGTCCCGCCAGCACCGCCAGGAAGTGATCCCAGCGCGGGTTGCGCATCTTGCTCGGGTTCATGGGGACTGGCTTGCCCCAACCGATGCCCACCCCGAAAATCGAGGTGAAGATGATCATGATCGTGCCCATCAACTCGAAGTGCTTCGTGAGGTTCAGCGTCACGCGGCCATAGAAGCTGGGCGTCGGATCACCGGCGGCATCCGCGACTTTCGCGTGCGCGTACTCGTGGAGCCCGATCGCAAGGAAGATCACGATGCCGATCGCCAGCATCACCGGCGGAGGGGGCAGCTGCATGCCTTGTGCGAGAAGGGTCGTCATCGGTTCTCCCTCTGGGGCAGGATTTCACGGGCGAACATCTCGTCCCAGGTGTCGCGACGCTGGACCAACTCGGGCGTCCCGTCCTCGAGGATCAGAACCGTCGCCGGGCGCGGAAATCGGTTGTAGTTGCTGGCCATCGAACTGTTGTACGCTCCTGTGCAAAGTACCTGGAGATAGTCTCCCACCTGCAAATCGTGGGGCAGGAGCACATCGGCGAAAAGGGTATCGGTTTCGCAGTGCTTGCCCGCGACCGTGAACCGGTCCAGGACGGGGGCCAGATCATCGAACACCGGCACCTCGCCCCCTTCTTCGCGCGCATCCGCCGGGATGCCCCGGACCGAGTACTTCGCATCGTAAAGCGCCGGCCTCGCGTTGTCACTGAGGCCACCATCGACGGCCAGGTACGTGCGGCTCTTCCCGTCGCCGATCGGCACCGTCTTGATCGCTCCGATCCGGTAGAGGGTCACGCCGGATTCGGCGATCAGGGCCCGACCCGGTTCCTGCACCAGCTTCGGCTGGAGATTGAAGCCGCCGAGTCCTTCGACGACCCCGTCGACGAGACGTCGGCAGTGGTCCTCGACCGCGGGGGGTTCGTCGGTGTCAAGATAACGGACGCCAAGCCCACCGCCGAGATTGAGGACGCGGGCCATGAACCGGTCCCGTCGCCACTGTCCGATCGCGAATTCGGCAACGACTTCGGCCGCCGCATAGTGTGCCTCGGAGTCGAGGAGTTGGGAGCCGATGTGGCAGTGGAAGCCAACGAGCGGGAGATTGAGTCCCAACATGACCCCTACCGCACGATCGGCAGCCCCGTTCGCGATATTGAAGCCAAACTTCGTGTCGGCCTGACCGGTCGCAATCTTCTCGTGGGTCACAGGGTCGACCCCGGGCGCGAGCCGAAGGACGAGATCCGGGCACCGATGATAGGTCTGCTGGAGCTCGAAGATCTGCTCGATTTCGACGAAGTGATCGACCACGATCTGGCCGACCCCAACCTCGAAGGCGAACTCCAGCTCCGCAAACGACTTGTTGTTGCCGTGGAGGTGGCATCGATGGGTGGGGACACCGGCCGCAATGGCGGCGCGGAGTTCGCCCTCGCTCGCGGCGTCGATGAGGCAACCCTCCTCGTAGGCGATCGCGAGGACCGCGAGGGTGCTGTTCGCCTTCGAGGCAAACGTGACTTCGCACTCGGGCCATGCCTGCCGAAAGGCCTCGCGGTAGCGGCGGATCCGGGTTCGGAAATGGCCCTCATCGAGCACGTAGAGCGGCGTGCCGAACAGAGCCGCGAGTTCCCGAACCTTGACGTCGGAAAGGATCAAACGCGTGTCGCGTCCAGGTTCGGACATCGGGACATTATGGCACCTTGATCACGGTACGCTTGCCTTCGATCCCGGCTCGATCGATGGCCGCGACGGCCACGGCCTCGAGTCCGTCTGCGCGCCATTCGATCGACGGCTCCGATTGGACGCGCTCAAGCCGCCACGTGCCCCCACGCAACGCATAGGCCGTCCAGAAACGCACTTCGGCCTGACCCTTGAGTCCGATCCGCAGCCGATCGCCGACGCGCTTCGAGCCCGTGAGCACTGGCGCCGCCGGCGTCTCGCGCGGGTCATCGAGCCAAGGTGAGGCGGGGACGAGCGCCGCGTGGGCGTAGACGCCTTCTGCGAGCCGCGTGTTGATCGACTTGAAGTCCTCTTTGAACGCCCTCATGCTGAAGTGGAGGTTGCCGGTCGCTCCCTTGCGCTTCCGCGTCTCGTCGATCTGGTCGATGATCTCGTCGACGCTCCAGTTGCCGAACTTCTCTCCGACCCGTGTCGTGTAGTTCCCGGGCCACAGGTGGCGGCCGCGCGGGTTGTTGGCGATCCACCAATCGAGCAGTGTGGTGTAGCTCTGGGCTTTGCGATCGATCGCCCAGTACAGCTGGGGGCTGAAGTAGTCGCACCAGCCTGACTTCAGCCACTTCGCCGAGTTCGCGTAGAGATCTTCGAACGTGTCGATCCCGGCCTGAATTCCCTCCGGAACACCGGGGCGGTAGATGCCGAACGGACTGATCCCGACCTTGACCCACTTCTTGGTTTGCTTGACCGCCTGATACATCCGCTGGACAAACTGGTCGGTGTTCCGGCGCCGCCAATCGGCTCGCGAGAGGCGTCCGCCCCGCTTCTGATAGGTCAGGTAAGAAGCGTCGTCGCCGAACGGCACGACCGCCCCGCTCTCGCGGATCGGATAGGGGTAGAAGTAATCGTCGATGTGGACGCCGTCGACGTCGTAGCGCCTCACGACGTCGATCATGACTTTAAGGGCCTGATCTTGGACCCGCGCGTCGCCCGGGTCCATCCACTGGTAGCGTCCGTATTCAACGACTCCTCGCGGCATCGCACGACTCACGTGGGTCGGCGCCGGTCGACCCTTCGCCGCCGGATGCCAGGCCCGGTAGGGATTGAACCACGCGTGCAGTTCGAGGCCGCGCCGGTGGGCTTCCTCAACGGCAAAGGAGAGCGGATCCCACTCCGGATCGGGGGCCTTGCCCTGGGTGCCGGTTAGATACTCCGACCACGGTTCGAGTTCCGACTTGTAGAGGGCGTCGGCGCTCGGCCGGACTTGAAAAACGATCGCGTTCAAACGCAGTTTCTGAGCGCGGTCGAGAATCGCAAGGAGCTCGCGCTGCTGCTGGGAGGTCGAGAGATCGCGTCGCGATGGCCAGTCGATGTTGTCGACCGTCGCCACCCAAACACCCCGAAACTCCCGCGCCGGGGAGGGCGGTTCGGACAGCGGGACAGTCATGAGGGCGGAAGCGGCGATCAGGGCCAAGGTCATGCGCGGTTTCTTTGCCGATGGTAGCATGGCGAACCATGGCAACGGAACCCTCGGTGTCCTTCAGCGGATTGGACGCCACCCTGCGTGAGGTTCGGCTCCCCATGGGGCTCATCGTCGACGAAGTCGTGCTCGCGATGGCTCAGACCGACGTCTTCGACGACCCGTGGAAGCTTGTGGCCTCCTCTCCGGGCCGGATTCGGGCCGTCATCGGCGAGGCCGGCATCCAGGCCTTCCTCGAGGCCAAAGCTCCGGCCGGACTCTCCAACTTCGAAGTGACCATCGCGGACGGCGTCGTCTACGTGAAGGCGTCGGCCCGGGTCGTGATCGAAATCCGCGCGATGGCGACCTGCCGCTTCGAAGTCGAAGACGGAACGCGCCTCAACGTGAAGCTCGCCGCCCTCGACCCGGGTGGGCCGCTCAAGGGGATGGTCGAGGGCAAGCTCGAAGAGCTGAATCCGTTATTCGACGCGTCTCAGCTCCCACTACCCTGCACAATCGAGTCCGTCGATGCGCGCGACGGGCAGATCGTGATGGTGGGGACGCTTTCCCCGCCCGAATGAGCCGGGGTCGGCGAGCGTCACAATAGGACATGCTTTGGCGCGCGATCGGGTTCGGCTGTCTCCTCATCGGAGCCTCGACCTCTGCTCAGCTCACCCAGGACGAGCGTCGAGGGCTCGAAGACACGCTCTCCCTCGGCAACTTGACGGTCAAGGACCTGACGTTCGAGCGCAAGCCTTTCAAGGACCCCCTACGGCTTCCGCTCGTCGATCTTGCCCTCGATCGGCCCCTCGACGCGGCCGACCGCCTCATGGCGCTCCATGCCGAAGGGAATACCGGTCCGATCAGCCGCATGCTCACGGTGCTGTGCCAACAGGGGCTCGCGGACCCGGGCCCGTTTACACTGGCCGCGACGGTCACCAAGGCTCCGATGATCCCGCCCGCCGTTCCGGCCTCGCTCCAGGCACCGGTGCTGAATCTCGTGATGGCGATCCTGGAGGCCGACAACCAAGTCGCAAAAGCCACGGAGCAGCTCACCCTCGACGAAAAGCGTGTGCTCGTCGAGTCGATGCCCGGCTGGGCCGTCGAGGAACCTACGATCAAGTTCGATTTCGTTCGATCGACGCCGGCTCCGGCGCCTAAGATCCTCGCTCTCCTCGCCAAAGTGGATGTGGCTCGGATTCGGGTTGCCGCAATCGAGCTCTCGGCCGCGATCGAACGTGCGCTTCCGCTCCTGCGCCAAGCGGCCACCGGTGCGGGCCTGCTCGGCGAGCGGATCATGGTCGATATCGGCGGCCTCGCCGTCGTCCTGTCCGGGAGCGGCAACGACCTCCACCCCGAATCGGATCGGGCGCTCGTGATCGACCTCGGGGGAGATGACCACTATGTCGGTCGTGTCGGCTCTGGGATCGGACGGTCCGGCGTCCTTCTCGACCTCGGTGGCGACGACCGCTACGACCTCCCCGATGCGTCGCTCGGTTGCGGCATCCTCGGCATCGGTATTGCCCGTGACATCGGAGGGGACGACCGCGTTCACGGTCGCTCGCTCTGCTTGGGTGCCGGGCTCGCCGGGGTCGGCGTCTATGTGAAAGAAGGTGGAGAGCAGGACGTCTACTCCGCAACTTCCCTGGCCCAAGGATTCGGCCAGTTCGGTGTCGGCCTGATGTTCGACAGTCGCGGCAACGATCGCTACGACCTCAAGCTGTTCGGCCAGGGCGCGGCCCGCACGCAAGGCGTCGGGTGGCTCATCGACCGCGAAGGGTCCGACGTCTATCGGGCCGGGGGACTGATCCTCAACTCTCCGCTCTTCAAGGACGTCTACTACTCGTTCGCCCAAGGCTTCTCGTCCGGCTATCGCGAGGACACCGGGGGCACGAGCGGAGGCATCGGACTCCTGACCGACCTTGCCGGCGACGACTTCTACCTCGGCGAAACGTACATGCAGGCGGCGAGCTACTGGTTCGCGATCGGATCGCTGTTCGATCGATCGGGCCATGACACCTACACCGGCTACCACTATTGTCAGTCGAGCGCGATGCATATGACGGCGGCGTTTCTCTTCGATCTCGCGGGAGACGACGGTTATCTGACCAAATTCGGAGCGTCGCACGCGATCGGCCATGACTACGGCGTCGCGATGCTCTTCGACCGCGCCGGGAGCGATGTCTACGCGGCGCGCGACAGCCAGCCGGGGATCGGCAACGCCAATGGTCTCGGCATCTTTCTCGAAGCCGCCGGGGAGGATCGCTATGCAGGCCCGCCCGCGACGGGCAACGCAGCGCGCGGGTCCGGCTCGTTGGGAGTCTTCTGCGATCTGAGCGGCCAGGACCGATATCGCGACGGGCTCGCGGACGGCCAAGGCGTCTCCAAGGACACCTGGGGGGTGGCATACGACGTTGAAGACGTCCGTGGGACGGGGAGCGGCCCGACCGCGGAGCGACCGAAGCCGGTCGCGGGTTCGGTCCCGAAGCCGAGCGATGCCGACCTCGAGGCGATCTATCGCAAAGCGACCCAATGGGGCGTTGGAACGGCGGTCGACGAGGTCGCCGAGAACATCGACAAGCTGATCGCGATCGGACTCCCCGCGGTCGAGTGGATGGTGGCCAACAAGCTCCGCACGGCATCCCGGCTCGAACAGCGAGCGTTCGTCCAAGTTGCCGCCGGAGTCGGAGCCGCAGCGAAAGAGGCGATCGCGCTGAAGATCGCCAGTCCGAACGAAGACGAAGCCCGTGTCGCCCTCATGGTTTGCGTCGACGGGACGTTTCTCGAGGCGGCCGGGCTGATCCCGGGTGCCATCCAGCGTCCCGCGCTCCAACGACCGGCGGTGCGCGCGGCGGGACTTCTCGGCGCCAAGGCCGCCGTACCCGAACTGCTCCCCCTATGCGCGGATGCGGACCGGATCCTCGCCCTCTACGCCGTCGTCGCCCTCGCCCAGCTCAAGGACGAATCCTCGATCGCGACGGCGCGAGCTTTGATCGCAACCGCCGAACTTCCGATCCGAAAGGCCGCCCTCTCACTCCTCGCGGGCTTTCCCCAGCAAGGATTCGAGGCGGGACAGGCGATGGCGGCCGACCCCGACGAAAAGACCGCCCGGCTCGGGATTGAGCTCCTCGGGATGCTCGGCACGAAGCCGGCGCTCGGCGAGATCGCGACGAAGCTGGTCGATGCCAGACCCGGCGTACGGATTCAGGCGCTGTTGGCGCTCAACGGCCGCTGCCCCGAGGAGCACCGGACGGTGCTCCTCAGTCTACGAAAGGACCCAATCCCGACCGTCCGGGCGGTGGCCCAACGAATCGATCCCGGCCGTTGAGAGCTACTCCCCCGGAGCGATGACGACTCGCCGGTTCGGCTCTTCGCCCTCACTGTAGGTGGTGATGCCGTCCATCGTCGAGAGGGCATGGTGGACGACCCGTCGCTCGAATGCGGGGAGGGCGTCGAGGACCGCTTCTTCGCCGCGCTCGCGGACTTGCTCGGCGATCTGAACCGCGAGGGTGGTCAGGGCCTCGGCCCGACGTCGCCGGTAGTGATTGCCATCGAGGGTGACGCGCACCCCGTTACCGAGTTGGCGTCCACCGATGACGTTCATGAGGTACTGGAATGCGTTCAGGACCTCGCCCTGCTTTCCGATGAGGAAGCCGACGTCCTTGCCGTCGAGTTCAAGGTTGACGTACCGCCCGTTCAGTTCCGCAATATCAACGACGACCTGGAGGTCGGCCAGTTCCAGAACTTCGCGCACCATCTCCGCCAATTGCTCGGCGTCGGCTTGGGTGGCCACGACGTCGGGGCGGTCGGGACCCTCTTCCTCGTCCGATTCGGCCGATGCCTCAGGGGTGGCCGCCTTGACAGGCTTGTCGGCTTTCGCGCCGCGCCCCGGTTTGGCGGGAGCCTCTTCCTTCTTCACCGACGGCTTCTCAGGCTTGGCCGGCTTCTCGGGCTTGGCGTCCTTGACCGGTTTGTCGGCGGTCTTGCCGGCTTTCGGTTTACCCTTGCTGGGGGACTCAGAGACGGTGGCACGGACTCGGACTTGGCTCTTGCCGAACAGACCCTTCGATTCCTCGAGGACCTCAACCGCGACCCGTTCGGTATCGACACCGAGTTGGTTGGCGGCTTGGCGGACGGCTTCGTCGATGGACTTGGCGGTGATCTCGATGCTCATAGCGTTTACTTCTTCTTCTTTTTGGGCTTCGGCTTCTGGACCTTCGGCGTACCCGTGTTCTTGAACATGCCGTTACCCGGAGCTCCGTTGAACGGTTTTCCGTTGTTCGGTGGCGCTTGGGGGAACACGCCGCCGCCGGGGGCGTTCTGTTTGACGAGCGGCGGCAGTGGCATCCGATAGGCGCGGAGCGACTGGATCGTAGAGAAGATGTTGGTGAAGATCCAGTACAGGACGAAGGCCGACGGCAGCGGCCAGAAGAACATCATGATCGTCACGAAGACGGCGACACCGATCCCAAGGAGCCGCTGCTGCTTGGCATTCGTCGGATCCGAGACCGGGGTCAGCATCGAGGTCACGACCATCGAAATGCCGTAGAGGACCAGGAGCGGGTAGTCCATCTCGCCGAGGTTCGGCGCGGTCCATCCGTGCGTTCCCTGGGCGAAGCTCGGGTTGATCCACAGGAAGGTGCCGTTCCGGAACTCGAACCGGTAGTGGACCATGCATTGGTACACGAGCAGGAAGAGCGGGAGCTGGATCAGCATGGGCAGACAGCCCGCGGCGGGATTGATGCCGTACGTCTTGTACAGCTCCATCGACTTCGCTTGGTACTGGCCAGGCTCGCTCTTGTACTTCTCCTGGAGCTCCTTGAGCATCGGGCTGAGCTGGCTCATCTGGCGGCTCCACATGAGCTGACGCTGGGCGAACGGCCAGACGAGCGACCGAACGACGATCGCGAGCAGAAGCGCCGCAAAGGCGTAGGAGAACCCCGGCTGGCGACCTGTGGCGGCCACGAGCGTGTCGATGACGACATAGCCGGGGACGAGACCGACGATCTTGTCGGTCTTGTTCATCTCCCCGAGGTCGCGGACGATCCGTTCGTAGGACTCCTTCGGCGAGATCTTCTCGGCTGGAAAGTCTGGATGCTTTGCGACGGGGAAACTCTCGGACCAGACCGGCTTCTCATGGAACGCCTTGTGCCGGGCCTGGATCGTCATGTAGGCCGTCGTCATCCGATTGATGTCGTTCCGCTGTTTGGCGGCCTTCCACTCGGTGTCGGTGACCAGAGTTACGGCTTCGAGAATCTTCCGGTCCTTTTCTTGCTGGCTGAGCTTTTCCTGGTTGATTTTCGACTCGTATCGCGGGAGTTCGGCCGCGATCGAGACGTCCTTGATCTCGCGGTTGAGTGTCCGAAGCTGCTCGAGGATCTTGTCCGCCGGGCGCACGTCCGGCGGCTGAGACCCGAAGAACAGCTGGAACCCGAGGAAAATCACCGCTGCGAAGAGCAGCGTGCTCATGATGTTCGACTTCGGTCGCGGTTGTTGACTCATCAAATCGTTTGGTTCAGGGAACGGGATCGTGGCCGCCGGGGCGGAATGGATGGCAGCGACAAATTCGTTTGAGGCCCATCCAACTCCCTTTGAACAGGCCGTAGCGCTCGATGGCGACGAGGGTGTACTCGGAACAACTGGGCGTGTAGCGGCATGTCGGGGGCTTCCAGCGAGTGCCTTTCTGATAGCATCGGATCAAGAAGACGCCGATTCTTCGGCCCATCGCCTCGTTCCCTCACCGATCGCCCGAGCGAGGTCGCCCTCAAGCTGCTCGAACGTCGCCTGCCCCGTTGTCGAGTTGGCCACGATTACGATGTCGCATCGGGGGTCGATGACTTGACTCCGGAGCGCTGCTCTCACCCGTCTTTTTTGCCGGTTGCGTCGGGCGTGGCATCCGATTGCTCGGACGGTTGCGATCCCGACTTTCCCTTCACCAGCCCCGACGATGGCCCGCACGCATGCGCCCTTGGCTCGGAGGCCAGACTCGAAGAGGGCGTCGAATCGCGCCCGGCGAAGACCCTGTCCTACGGTGCCAGCCTCGCGCGGCCCTTCAGCCGGCGGCGCTTCAGCGTGTTCTGACCATCGGTCGATCGCATCCGCACGCGGAATCCGTGGGTGGTTTTTTTGTGGCGGTTATTCGGCTGGTAGGTTCTCTTCATCGCGCTCCTGGTCCTCTAATGAGGAAGGGAGTATACCTCGCGGCTACCACCTGTTCCTGGGGATCGGTACTCCTCGGGAAGGTGATCGACCAGCCCGGCTTCGAGCTGCGGTAGATCCGGCAGATCGAAGAGAAACGTCGTCGCATTGGGGGCGACGAAGCGGAAGGTCACCCCTCCCCGCTTCCCAAGGGCGAATCTTGCCCCGGCGGGCAGTGTAGCCGGCCCACCATGTTCACGAGCCGATCGCCAGTCCGCAGCCGAGAGACCGTTCCCGAACTCAGGGATCGGCTTCCCCGCCGAATCAAATCCGAGCACGACTGGGGTGCTCGAGGCCGGCGCAAACAGTATCGCCTCGGCGGGACCCTTAGGCAGGGCGACGGCCGGATGTCGATCGATCTCGGGAGCCGGACCCGGATTGTCGAACGGGCGCATGCACCGCCAAGCCCATTGTTGTTGCCTTGCACTCAATTGCGATAGTGAAACGGATCCGCCGCGAGCCAGGTGATCTCGGGTGGCAGGGTCGAGAGATCCGTAGAGCGCGAGGGCATATGAGGCAGGGGGGTTGGTGCGCTCAGGAACACCTTGCTGGGTGATCAGCCGATCGACGGCGCGGGCAAAGTCCCCGTCGTAGGCAAGCGGACCGGTATCGCACGCGAAGCGGCCGAGAGTGGCGTTGTCCCTCCGCTTGTCCTTGACCAGGGAGTCGATGTGGTGACGTAGCGCTTTCCGATCAACCCGCTCGATCGCTGCACCGAGCGGGTCTCGTGCTCGCACCAAGATCCACTCTCCGCGCTCCACCCAAGGGAGCCCTTCTTGAGCACAGAAGTTCGCGAACTCCGCCAACGACACCTGATCGAGACGTCCAATCTGCCGCGCCACCTCCGCACCACGATCTTCGAGGTCGACGAGTATGGGCCGACCCAGTGCCTTGCTTGCGGAGCGGAAGGCATCCTCGAGGAGGGCACCCACAGGTTCGGGGCCGCGCAGTGCGGCCAGAAGCTCGGGCGTACTCTTCCCCTCCGCCCACGCTCGCGCCAGGGGGCCGGGCGCTACGCGGTCTGAGGGTACGACCATCTTGGTCGGGGCGACGTCCCGGGCAAGGACAAGCCTCGACACGCCAAAGTCGCGCCGCGCTCCCTGGGCATCATACAAACCCAGCGTCGCACTCAAAGAACCAGGGCCGGCGAAGACCCGAAAGAGGAGCACGTACCCCGAAGGCGGGCTCTCGGTTGGACCGAGAAACTGTCGCACGAGTGTGCTCCGTTCATCCGGGACTTCCGCCTCTTGGAGGGCCACCTGCAAGGCGGCTAGGATCTCCGTGTAGCGGTCGAATTCGATCGATGCGAGCGGCGGGAGCCGCGACAGACCGGGGATCGGGCGACTCCCGTACGTGACGGACTCGCCGATCGGGATCGCAGCGAGTTGTGCTGGGGGTATGGAGAACAGGAGGGTCTCCGCGAGGCGGCCCGCGGCATTCGTCGGTTCCCGCGCGGTAGGGTCTAGGAGGGCTTTGGCGATGGCCTGGGCTTCGTCGAGCGGTTTCATCCGGCGCGTCTTCGCCCGCAAGGACAAGGCGGTTTTCACGGACGTTTCGCGAAGCTCGCGATGCCAACCCTTGAGGGCACGTTCGGTGGCCAATGACCGTACCAGCCGGAGATCCTTGCCTTCACGCTCAAAAGTTCCTTCGACCAGTTCGGCAACGAGTTCAGGGGGCGGCACCCCACCATACGCGGCCACGTTCTTTCCCTGAAGCTCCCGGCTTACGGCATGGGGCCGGACCCACTCGGCGATCGGGCGCACGGTAGATTCGGAGAACTGGACCGAGGCGGCCACAACAAGGAGGCTCAGCATCGATGAATCCTCATCATGAAGATATTGGTGGAGGCGGCGAGAATTGAACTCGCTTCCAAAACCGTCGCCCCCGCAGTCACCACGAGCGTCTCCCCAGTTCAATTGTCGGCGGCGGTCTGCCCGGGGTCGGCGATACCGCGCGCTTAGTTACGGTTTATTTAATTCGGTTCGCTACGAACAGAAGCTTGCCGAACGGTCCGGATTTTGTGACGCCGAGGACATCCCCTACCGGCACGGGGATGGTCGACGCGCGGCCTGTTTTTAGGCTGCGTAAGCGTAATTGTTATTCGCAACTACTTTGTTGCCGCTTTTAACGAGGCCAGCGGCGCCTCGGCTCGCAACCACGAGTCGAACCGGCTCTGTCGAACCCTTTCGCCCCCACGTTGTCGATCTATTATGACGCGGGTGCCGGGCGTGCCGTTCCCGACCCGGGCCTTTCGCCCGGGTTACACCACTCCGCCGCGAGGTTATCCATGAGCCTAGGAGACCCGGGAGTAAATCGGAGGAACGTGATTGCCCGCCCGCACCGCAACCGGATGCTTCTTGGCATAGGCCACCAGCGTATGGTCGTCGGGCAAGTCCGCATTCTGAAGCTCCTCCATCCGCTTCAGTAATCCGGTTTCCGCGTTTGTACTGAAGCTCGGGGGATCGACGACGATCAGGACGATCGTGCGCTCGATCTCGGTACGCACGGGATGACGCCGGTGAATCGCATAGGCGGCGACCACAAACGGCAGGACGCGCAACTTGGTGCTCAACGTTTCGACATAGCTGGGTGCGACGTCAGCCGGGTACCACTCGTGCTGATTCGCGAGGTTGTCGACTTCCTCCCAATAGACGGAGTCGGCTTCCATGGCCTCGTGCGCCTTGATGGCCGCCTCCCGCGCTTCGAAGGACCGGCCGTGTCTCTCGTGGTGGTCCGAGATCGCGGAGTAGGCGCCGGCCGCCCACCGTGGATCCCTTGCATAGGCTTCCATCGCTTCGAGAGCGCCTTCGTGCTGAAGCACCAGCTTCGCCCCAGCCAGGCGAAACTTCGTCGTGTCATTGTCGGGCTGGAGGGCGGCCGCACTTTCGAGAAATCCGAGCACCCCCTCGAAGTCCTCTTCGATCAACGCGATCTCGGCTCGCTCGATCCACCAGTCGGGATCGTTCTCTCGAGCTTCCTCCATGACCTTGCGCCGGCGCTCCTGCAGGGCGCTGATCTTGCGGACGGCCTCCTCGTCTGTCGCGAGGCCGAACTTCGATTCCAGAGCCTGGACCGTCGAGTCGAGCCAGTCGCCGAAGTAGGCCTCGGCGGCATTCGGATCCGGGGTCTCCACCAGTTCCCGGGCTAACCGATCGATCTCGGAGTCCGAAGAGGGTGGCGTGACGCCGAGGGCCACCATCCGCTCGGTCAACACCGGATGGGTGTCTCCGAAGACGGTCTGCGCGGTCAGGGCCGCCTTCAGGGCCTGTCCAGGTTCTTTGGCCGGCGCGGAGCGGAACTCGTGCACGAGCGAGGACAAGAAGCGCAGGTCACTGTTCTCGTGCCTTGAGAGCACCCATTGTCGGTAGAAGGGCCCGTACTTCGATCGTGACACCACGCTGATTCGCGCGAGACCCATCGCGGAGGCTCGGGGAGACGTCACGTCGGCGGCGACGCGATCGGCCCGGAACTCGGCCTGTCGGCACGAGACCTCCGTGATCGCCTCGAAACGGGGCACATACCACGCAAGGAAACGCGAGGCGAGAAACGTAATCGCCGATGAGCTCTGGGCGGTGTGTTGCACGAGCGCCCAGCGCTGCCTCAGCCGATATTCGCGCATCCCCTGAACGGTGTCGCCCTTGGCGTGATGGGCGAGCTCGTGCGCGATCACCGCGTCCCCTTCCTCGGGGCTGAGCGTGACGAGGAGCGGCAAACCGAGCATCACTCCAAAGCCACGACGATAGGTGAAGGCGGCCGCGTTCAATTCGTCCGACAGGAAGATGGTATCGACCTTGGGCGATTGGGTGGCTTGCGTCAGCTGCTGTAAACGCGTGTAAAGCTCCGGTGCGTCCTTTTGGGAGAGTTCGAGGCCTTCGGGTGGATCCGTTTTCGTGAAGAGGACCGCGACCATCCCGTAGGCCGCGACCAGCAGCCCCAACGCAGCAAGAAACAGCCAAACGTAGATGCGCCCGGTAACAAGCATGAGGACGCCGAGACCAAGGGCGCCGGCGACCGCGCCGATGACCAAGGTCCAATAGGCGAAGATGCCTCCCTTCGCCCACCGATCGACTTTCTTCGCATATCCCGCGGGATCGCGAGCCGACAACCCTTCCATCTCCCTGACGAGAGCCTCATATTCGACGCGCTCCATCTTGAGCGCATTCTATCTCACGATCTGCCACAATTCCCGCCCGTGAGCCATAGCGACGCAACCGGCATGTTCATCAACGAGACCCACACTTCGGCCGCGATCTGGCAGTACCGGGTCGAGAAGATGATCCTCGAAGGCCGAACCCAGTATCAGACCTACCAGATCGCGACGGTTCCGCGATTCGGGAAGTCGCTCTTCCTCGACTACAACATCCAGACGTCGATCCTGGACGAGTACGTCTTTCACGAGTGCATGAGCCAACCCGCGATGACCCTCCACCCGAACCCCACCAAAGTGCTCGTTTGTGGAGGCGGCGAGGGGGCCACGCTGCGCGAGGCCCTCGCCCACGACACGGTCCGCGATGCCGTGATGGTCGATATCGACGAAGAGCTCGTCGACATGGTCAAAGTCCACATGCCCGAATGGCACCAAGGAGCGTTCGAGGATCCGCGGACGACGCTCCTTCACACCGACGCGCGCGCATGGATCGCGGATAACCAAGGGGCGGGTTTCGATGTGATCTTGAGCGACCTCCCTAACCCCCATGAGGATGGGCCTGGCCAGATGCTGTTTACCCGGGAGTACTTCGAGCTTTGCGCGGGCGCGATGAGCGATGAAGGCGTGTTTGCGATGCAAGCCGGTTCGGCGAACGAGAACTACCCGGCGTGCATGGCTTCTTGCATCCGGACGCTCGAGTCGATGAACGAGGTCTTCCCCTTCGTCGCCGGCTACTACGGGATCGTGTCCACGTTCTTCCAACCCTGGGGCTTCGTGCTCGCGTCGAAGAAACACGACCCGATGGCGCTCACGGCCGAGGAGATCGATCGGCGGCACCGCGAGCGCGGCGTGACGACCCGTTACTACACCGGCCGCTTCCATCAGGCCTGCTTCACCTTGCCCGAGTACCTGCTCAAGGCGGTGAAGGAGGAGGGCCGCATCCTCACCGACGCCGAGCCGTTCGTCTGGACCGCCTAGGGAGGCCCGTAAACAGAAGAAGGCCCGGAGCAGTGTGCTCCGGGCCTTCTTGGTGGGTGGGGATTTACTTGAACCCGGGGAGCTTCCGGCCCTTGTAATAGCCGTCGGCAGAGGCGTGGTGGCGGAGGTGGAACGGCACGTCGCTGCCCACCTGCTTGTTCGGCGTGATCTCCGGCAGGTCGGTCGTGTAGTGCGTTCGGCGCTTGGCCGATCGGGCGTGGCTGTGTTTGCGTTTCGGGTTCGGCATCTTACTTCTTCTCGCGATGCAGGGTCATCTTGCGCAGGTTCGGATTGAACTTCATGAGTTCAAGTCGACCCTGCGTATTGACCTTGTTCTTGGTCGTGGTGTAGTAGTTTTTCCCGTCCTCGGTACACACCAGTCGGATCAATTCGCGCTTTTCGCCCTTCTTCCTAGCCATTGTTTTGCTCGCGAACGGCTATTATGCCCGATTCGGTTCGATCGCTGCAACCGCGCTCACGATGCCGGCGGGCTCTCGGCGGGTGCGCCACCCTCTCCTGCTACAAGACTCGAATCGAGTCCCCGTTGGGCATCCTGACGACGTCACCGGGTCGGATTTTCCGTCCCCGTCGATTCTCGGGCTCGCCGTTGACGGTGACGCCGCCATCGAGGAGGATGTGCTTGGCGTCCGCCCCGGAGTCGGCAAAGTCGACCGCCTTGAGCAGCTGGCTCAGGGCGATGAACTCGGTCTTCAGCTGGAATGTGACGTGACGTTCCATCAGTCGAGCTCGATGACGTCGAGGTCGTTGGCGTCGACGATGCGCCCCTCGTAGAATCGGGCGACTTCGACCCCGATCTCGCCGACGTTCTCGCCGAGGTAACCGAGCTTGTGGGTCAGGATCAGGAGCTTCGGCCGGGCCTTGTTCGCGATGTCGGCAAGCTGCCACGACGCGGTGTGAAAGGCAAGCAAGTACTTCCGGAACTCAGGGGTGCTTTGTGCGTAGTGACCATTCGAGTACACCTCGTGGACGAGCGCATCGGCCCCCCGGGCGTATCGCACGACCTCGCTGCACGGCTTGGTGTCGCCCGAGACCACAATCGTCTTCCCGTCTTTGGTCTTGAACTGGAAGCCATACGAGTTCGGGAACGAGCCGTGGAGGACCCGAAACGCGGTCACAGAGACCTTCCCGTCGCGGTAGACGACGCCCGGCTCGATCTCGCGAACGAGGGGCTGGTAGACGCCGGCGGCGCTTCCCTCCAATCCGCTGGTGCGCACCTTGATGTCGATCTTCCAGGCCCGAATCAGATTCTGGGTCATCGCCTTCGTCCCGACCGGTCCGTAGACCCGCAACGGGCCCATGCGACCCATGTCCCACGGCGTGAAAATGAGGTCGGGATAGCCGAGCGTGTGATCGGTGTGCAGGTGGGTCAGGAAGAGCCGCTCGATCTTGACGGGCTTGAGCGCGGCGATCCCCTTCTCCCGATAGGCGGCGTCCGCCTGTCGGACGCAATTCGCGCCGGCGTCGACAAGGTACGCCGTGCCATCGACGACGATCGCCGTGGCGGGGCCGCTCCGGGCGTAGTCGGCGACGGGGCTCCCGGTTCCCAGCATCACGATCTGGGTTTTCGCCTCCGCGATTCCGACCCACGAAACCAGCCACCCGAGAACCACCCAACGACGCATGGGCGATTATGGCCGTGCCGATCGCCCGTTCGGCGCGTCAGGGGATCGGGTAGTTTCACACAATGATCGCCGCGCTTGTGGCCGTCGCTTTGATCGCCTCTTTCCAGGAACCCGTTCAGCCGGCCGCTGCGCCAAGCCGGTTGTGGATGGTCAATCCGAACAACACTTTGGTTTGGGACGGCAAGCCGTACCTGCCGGTCGGCCTCCGGATCGAAGGAACGCCGGAGGCGATTCAGCAGGCTCGCTCCGCCGGCGTCAACGACGTGATCGTCGAACTCCCCGCCGACGGAAGCGGATGGGCGGCGGCTCTGCGCTCGCTCGAAGACGCCGGAATGCGGTACCTGATCGCGATCAACAGTGCCGCCCCGGCCTGCACCGGTGTCGCGGTCGAGCCGGAGGGTTATCGGATCCCCAACATCACCGGACCGACGAAGATCGACATGAAGATCCCTGGGGCCACGTCTGCCCTGACCGTCATCGCGACCCAGCGCGACGGTGCGGTGCAGGACCATCGTCGGATCGCGGTCACCGACGGTCGGATCGAGACCGAGATCGACCCGCGGATGACACTGGAGCACGTGTTTCTGGTCTATCCGGTCGTGACCGAGCTCCGGGTGCCCGACTTTTGGTCCGCATTCGACGTCTACCGCGATCGGCTTCTGGCCACTCTCCGAACCCACAAACCTGGACGCGGACTCCGCGGCATTCTCAACCCGATGGGCGTGTTGATCCAGTTTCCGAACGCCGACAGCCAGTTTGTTCCGAACGACCCCGCCTTCCGATCCGAGTTCGAGGCGTTCCTTCGTTCCAAATACGCGAGCGTCGACACCGCGCTGCGTTCATGGACCATGGCCGCGTCCGAGATCGGCTCGTTCGCAGAGATGGCGCGTCTGGTGCCTTTGTGGAGCTCGACCCGCGGCGTCACCCAGTTTTGGGATCCGGAGAAGGACTTCCTGTTTGCCTGTGAGGGGCGAAAGTCGGCGGCATGGCGCGACATCCAGGGGGCGATCCGCCAGGCTGCAAGCCGTCGATTCGAGCGCCTCGTGGCCTCGATTCAGCAGATCAGCGACGTCCCCGTGCTCCAAGATTGGAACGGGTGGACCGGTCCCTACAGTCAACCCTCGCCCGGCGTCAATGGGATCGGCATGCCGATGCGCGGGCCGAACCCTACCGCTCTCATCGACTCCGCCGCCCCGGCCGCGAGTCAGATTCTCCGCTGGAAGAACCCCGGCTGGCTGTTCGCGAGCCAGATCGAGGTGACGGGCGAGAATCCGGCACCCCAGATCCGCAACACCCTCGACGATGCCGCCTCGCTCGGCGCGCGGGGCTGGTTTGTCATCGCACGCGATGCAGCCACCCGTAAGGCCGTCGCCGATGCCGCCGATCTGAGTCAAGATGCGACGCTCGGCACCTGGAAGCCGATCCCCCTTTTCTTTCCTGAGACGACGACGAATCCTCCGGCCGCCCAGCGCCTTCCCGGTGGCAAGTGGTGGCTCCCAGCTCCCGTCAATGGCAACCGCATCGACCTCGGAAGCGGCTACGCCGCTTATCGCCTCATCGATGGCGCGGAGCCGTTCGTCGCGTTTTGGCGCACGGGCCAGCCCGCCAAAGTCAAGGTCCGGCTCGCCAATCCGAAGCAAGGGACGTTTGCCGCGATCGACGGAAGCGACCTGAAAATGAAGCCGGCCAAGGACGGCATCGAGATGACGATCGGCAACGTGCCGATCCTCTTCACCGGCAGTGAAGAGGTCCCGGTCCCCGAAGATGCGTTGCTCGACACCATGCGCGAGTTCGACGAGATCTTTGCCCGAAACGACCGGCGTATCGATGCTCCAGAAGAGTCGTTCCTCTACAAAGACAGTCTCGCCGGCTTCGACCGAAACCCGGGCGGCTCGCTGCTCACGGTTCGGGCCCAGCTCCAGCGCCTGTACATCCGCCTCGCACGCTATTCGTGGATCGAGGCTGAGAACACACGCGAGACGACGTTCAGCGAGATCACCCCCGAGCCGGGCGTCTCGAATGGAGCGGTGCTGACGCTGCGCTCACGCTTGGGCGCCCCGCCCGAGGGCTACGTCGCGCGCTACGAGATCACCTCGCGCACGGAGGCGCCGCACGAAGTCTGGATCGCGGGCCGCATCCCGGTCGCGCAGCGGGCCGAAGTCAGCGCCCGCATCGGGGATCAGGTCGTCCGCATTCAGCAAGGCCCGCTGAGTCTGTATTCGAACGGCCTCGGTTGGTATCGGCTCGGCTCCTTCAACCTCGTGCCGGGGAAACACCAACTTGAGATCGTCGTGGATGCCAAGGAAGGTGCCTTTCTGGCGATCGACACCATCGTCGTGACCTCCCGCACATTCCAGCCGAACGGCGTGTTCCCGCCGAAGGCATACCAGGAAGTCGGTCCTTAGCTACGGTCAGGGCGATCGAAGCGCGCGCTCCCCGGCTCCGCGCCGGGGCAAGGGGTCGGACTCCGCTGGGTCCGCCTTGGGCGGACTCGGCGTCGTCC
>ERZ761602.1027-NODE-1027-length-54331-cov-66.967242_pt1 | contig 54331 bp, 34 predicted proteins | sample MGYA00512165_ERZ761602 | MGnify/ENA primary metagenome ERZ761602 (study PRJEB28899, sample SAMN02445085) | bioreactor sludge metagenome | biome: EBPR sludge; isolation source: Thorneside wastewater treatment plant | place: Australia: Brisbane, Thorneside...
AAAAAAAGGATGATGCAGAGATCATAACCCACATCAAGCCGATAGATGAAACTTTTTGTCTCAGGGTCATCCCCTTAGCATCTCTGTATTCCCTGATATAATCTCCTATTATTTTGGTTTTAAGTAGTTTATTATACAACTTTTCCGAACTTCTAAGATATAATGCCGTTGTAAGCAATAAAAAAGGTGTTGTTGGAAGACCGGGTATGAATATTCCTATGATCCCGATGGCTAAGGACAATGTTCCACCAATGATCATTAAAGTTTTAAGCATAATGATCTTTTGGGTTAATCAATTTACACATATTACAAAGTACTATATTGCGCTAAAATCAAAGTTTACCTTAATTGAAGAAAACGTAAATACGGCTTTCCTTTCTCAAAATATAAAACCAATTATACCGGAATTTTATTAAATTCAGGCAATAAAACTGCTTGAAATTCCTTGCAATTTCCTGACACCTTTATTAATAATTAAACTAAATAATCAAAACAGATTGCCGAAATCATGTCAAAGCTAAAAAAATAAATAGACATAAATTAAGTTTGCACTCACTTGGCCAAATTTAATTTTGTTGTGCATCGTATATTTTAAGTATTTCGAAATCAAAATTGATAAAAAAATTAAAATTAGAAAACAGCTTAAGTTAACGAGGTAAACCTTTTAATTTGTGCTGGTTTTAAAATTATGGAAGAGATCATACATATAGGCATACTCAGAAAAAATGCTGCCGGCAAACTTGAGGTAGAAATAACTGATCAGGTTGAGTGCAGCACCTGCCATGTGAAAGGATCCTGTTCTGCGGGAAGCGCAAGGGAGAAGACTTTTCCTGTTGAATACAGATACGATGATATTGAACCCGGGGATTTGGTTTCAGTTCACTTGTCAGTTAAAACGGCTTTCAAGGCGCTTTTTTGGGCTTATATTTTTCCTTTGATCCTTCTGCTGGCAACAATTATTGTCAGCAGCATCGTTTTTTCTGAATTGCTGACCGGTTTGATTGCAATTTCCTCACTGGTGATCTATTATACCATAATTTACCTTGCAAAGAATTACTTCAATAAAGAGTTTAGTTTAAATATAAAAAGATTGAATCATGACTGACGCCATTTTATATACGGTAGGTTCACTTTCGGGGCTCGGATTGGTTTCTGCTTTTGTTTTGTTTGTGGTAGCTTCAAAATTTAAAGTATATGAAAATCCCAAAATAGGACAGGTAGAAGAAATGCTTCCAAACTCCAACTGTGGCGGCTGTGGCTTGCCTGGTTGCAGGCCGTTTGCCGAAGCCCTGGTCGAAAGAGAGGATATTTCTGATCTTTTTTGTCCTGTTGGCGGGAATGATGTAATGAAAAGCATATCCACTTTCCTGGGTAAGGATGTTGCGGAAAAAGACCCGATGGTTGCCGTATTGAGATGTAACGGTACCTGTGAAGCCCGGCCGAAAGTAAATACCTACGACGGAGCCAAATCCTGCAAAATCTCGGCGATGACCTTTGCAGGAGATACTGGTTGTGATTTTGGCTGTGACGGACATGGTGATTGCGTGGCAGTTTGTGATTTTGATGCGCTGTATATGGACCCGGTCACCCATTTACCCGTAGTCATCACTGACAATTGTACAGCGTGTAATGCCTGTGTTCTTGAGTGTCCCAAAAACTTATTTGAACTGAGACCTAAAAAGAAAAAAGATCTCAAGATCTACGTAGCTTGTATGAATGAGGACAAAGCCGGCATTGCCAGAAAAGCCTGTTCTCACGCTTGTATTGCTTGTAATAAATGCGTGGATGTTTGTCCTAAGGATGCGATCACCATTGAAAACAATGTGGCATATATACATGCTGACCTTTGTACGCTGTGCAGAAAATGCGCTCCTGTGTGTCCAACCAATGCGATCATTGAAACTGGATTCCCGCCCAAAAAAGAGAAAACAGAGGTTGCACCTGCTAAAGTCAGCACTATTGAAGAGTTAAAATTAAATTGACAATGTTAAAGACATTTCCAAAAGGTGGCCTTCATGTTCCGGATAATAAATTGTCCGAAAAAGAAGCGATTCAATCGATAAATTTACCCAAAACTGTTCAGATTCCCATCGCACAGCATATCGGTGCACCGGCAAAAATAATTGTAGAGCGGAACGACAAAGTCAGAACCGGACAGGTAATCGCAAAATCATCCGGCTTTATCTCTGCCAATATACATTCACCGGTTACCGGAACAGTCACCAAAATTGATACTTTTCTGGATTCTTCCGGTTATAAAAATCCCATGGTGTCCATTCGGGTGGAAGAAGACAATTGGATCGAAGAAGTGGATCTTAGCACTGAAGTGAACAGTGAAATAACCGTTTCCAAAGAAGAAATCCTCCAAAGAATTCAGAACGCCGGCATCGTGGGGCTGGGTGGAGCGACTTTCCCTTCTCATATTAAACTGATGGTTCCGGAACATGCCAAAGCACCGGAAATCCTGCTGATTAATGGTGTGGAATGCGAACCATACCTGACAGCAGACCACCGGTTGATGCTTGAAAAACCCGATGAAATCATCATAGGCGTACAGATCTTAATGAAAGCGCTGGGTGTTTCAAGAGCCGCCATCGGTATTGAAAACAATAAAAAGGATGCCATCAAAATTTTGTCGGAACGGATCAAAAACATAAAAGGTATAGAAATAGTACCTTTGAAAGTCAAATATCCACAGGGAGGTGAGAAACAGCTCATCAAGGCAATAATAAAAAAGGAAGTTCCGGCCGGAAAATTACCTCTGGAAGTGGGTGCTGTAGTCTATAATGTAGGAACCACTTTTGCAGTATATGAAGCTGTTCAAAAAAATAAACCTCTGATCGAGAGAGTGGTAACCGTCACAGGAAAATCATTGGTCAAACCTTCGAATTTTTGGGTCAGGATCGGCACGCCGATCGAGCACCTGCTGCAGGCTGTTGGCGGAGTTCCGGAAAACACCGGGAAAATCATCAACGGCGGACCGATGATGGGTAAAGCGCTGAAAGATTATACTGTTCCTGTCACAAAAGGAACATCCGGTATCTTGCTCATACCCAAAGAAAAATCCAATCGCAGACCGATGCAACCCTGTGTCAGGTGTGCTAAATGCGTGGATGTTTGTCCCATGGGACTGGAACCATTTTTATTGATGGCGCTTTCCGACAATAAACTTGTAGAGCGCTCAAAAGACGATAATATTTTGAGTTGCATTGAATGTGGATCCTGCAGTTATATATGTCCCTCCAGCAGACCACTACTCGATTATATCAGACTGGGAAAAGCAGATGTTAATAAATTTTTGAAATCACAAAAGGATGGGAAATAATATTATAGTTTCAGGTTCTCCTCACGTTCAGACCGAACAGACCACCAAAAGCATGATGTATCATGTGGTCATCGCATTGATGCCTGCCTTGCTTTTATCATTTTATGTTTTTGGTTTGGGCGCCATTATAGTGAGCATAGTATCCATAGTTTTTTGTATCGGGTTTGAATACCTGATCCAAAAGTTCATTTTAAAAGTGCCTACGACCATCTCAGATGGTTCTGCTTTGTTGACCGGGGTTTTGCTGGCGCTGAATTTACCCGCAGGTTTTCCTGTCTGGATGATCATTATTGGTGCTTTGATAGCTATCGGCGTCGCAAAATTATCCTTTGGCGGACTTGGAAACAACATATTTAATCCGGCGCTGGTTGCCAGGGTATTTCTGCTGATCTCATTCCCTGTACAGATGACCAAATGGCCAGAGGCCTTTGCAGACAGGATGAAACTGGCCGATGCAACCACCGGAGCCACTCCGCTGGGCTTTTTGAAAGAAGCCCTCAGGGGTGAGGGCTCTGACATCAGGGAATTAATGAAATCCCTTCCCGATTACACTGACATGTTCATTGGGTTCATCGGAGGATCTATAGGTGAAATTTCTGCAGTTCTGTTATTATTGGGCGGATTATATCTGATCTGGAAGAAGATAATTACCTGGCACATTCCTGTGTCTGTTCTACTCACTGTGGCAGCTTTCAGCGCTGTCATGTGGCTTGTTGACCCGACTCAATATGCAGATCCTTTATTTCATCTCATCACGGGAGGTTTGATGCTTGGAGCATTTTATATGGCTACAGATCTGGTAACCAGTCCAATGAGTCCTAAAGGTCAAATCCTTTTCGGGATTGGTATCGGCTTGCTAACGATGCTCATCCGGTATTTTGGAGCTTACCCGGAAGGTGTATCCTTTGCAATCCTCATTATGAATGCATTTGTTCCTTTGATTGACAGATTTTTAAAAGTTAAGAAATTCGGTGTTTGAAAATTGACATAAGCGATATCCTGAATGCATGAACGCGCTTAAATAAAAAAGAGTCAGATGAAAAAATTAGAATCTACATTGTTAAATATGATCCTCTCCCTTACCATTATTGCGCTGGTGTCCGGCGCATCACTGGGTTTCATGAATGAATTGACAAAAGGGCCAAAGGAGGAATCAAGGAAACAGAAACAGGTTGAAGCAATAAAATCAGTATTACCTGAGATCACGAATAATCCGTTTGCTGAAAAAATACCGGTGGCAGTAGAAGGACAAAAAGATAGCCTGTTCTTTTTTCCCGGGAAAAAAGGTGACGGTTTATCCGGAATGGCAGTATCTTGTTTTACATATAGTGGATACAACGGTCTGATAAAATTGATGGTAGGATTCAACATGAATGGAGAGATCTTCAATATTTCGGTTTTGGATCAAAAAGAAACCCCCGGACTAGGCACAAAAATGACTACCGAACCCTTTGTCAAACAATTTATCGGTAAAAATCCGGGACAATTCAAGCTAAAACCTACAAAAGACGGTGGAGATGTTGATGCACTGACCGGCGCCACCATCACCACCCGCGCCTATTGCGAAGCAGTTCAACAGGCTTATGACGGTTTCATGACTGAAAAAGAGCAAATTAAGTGACCTGTTTTGTTGAGATTAAATATAAGAAAAAAACTATAGCGATATGAGCAAGCTAAATACATGGAAAATTTTTACCAGAGGCATTATAAAAGAAAACCCGACATTCGTAATGCTATTGGGAATGTGTCCTGTTCTGGGCGTAACCACATCAGCTTTCAATGGCTTGGGAATGGGCATCGCAACTACTTTTGTTTTGGTAATGTCAAATTTGGTTGTTTCGCTTGTGAAAGATTTTATCCCGGATAAAGTCAGAATTCCTGCGTTTATAGTGGTTATTGCCACTTTTGTTACAGTGGTAGAAATGGTTTTGGAGGCGTATGTTCCATTTTTATATGAACAACTCGGGATTTTTATTCCTTTGATAGTTGTGAATTGCCTAATTTTGGGAAGAGCTGAAAGTTTTGCTTCAAAAAACAATATTGTCCCGTCAATTATTGATGGCTTGGGGATGGGATTGGGTTTTACATTTGCGTTGACCATTCTGGGCGGAATGCGGGAAATTCTGGGTAACGGGACGGTCTTTGACCTGAGTTTGTTCGGTCAGGATGCAAATATGATGATCTTATTTATTCTTCCTCCGGGAGCTTTTATTGCCCTTGCTTATCTGGTCGTGATCTTCAATAAAATTTTTGTTAAAAATTAACCCTGAATTGCCATGGAATATATATTAATCATCATAGCAGCAATTTTTGTCAATAACGTGGTTTTGACCCAGTTTTTGGGAATTTGTCCGTTTTTAGGCGTTTCAAAAAAACTGTCCACAGCTGCAGGTATGTCAGGTGCGGTAGTGTTTGTTATGACCCTGGCGACTTTGGTCACTTATCTAATGTATAATCATATACTCGTTCCTCTTGGTCTTGATTACCTTAGAACGATTTCTTTCATTTTGGTGATTGCTACCCTTGTACAAATGGTAGAAATCATGCTTAAAAAGGTCAGCCCGGGATTGTACAGGGCATTAGGCGTTTTCCTGCCACTCATTACCACCAACTGTGCCGTTTTGGGTATTGCGATTGTGGTACTTGATTTGCCAGATCCTTCTCTGATCAAATCCCTGGTATATACAATAGGCATATCCTTGGGATTCGGCCTTGCGATTATTTTATTCTCCAGTATTCGTGAACACCTTGAATTGATGAATATCCCTAAAGGTATGCGGGGTGTTCCCATTGCCTTACTGGTCGCAGGTCTGTTGTCTCTGGCCTTTATGGGCTTCACAGGCCTTGTTTGATGATGTTTTACAATATTTTTTAACCTGAAAATCTAAAATTTACTGTAAGATCGGGCTACAATATTATATTTTGAGTAAGCAAACCTGTTTAGTTATTTCTTTCTATATCGGCTTGATTTTTCAAAGCAAACAAAATAATATTTGATAAGCCTGGGTTCAATATCCTGTTTTTCTCTTTTACTAAGGGACTCAAGTCACATGAAAAATAAAAAAAATCCTGCTAAACCTTGGATATTCTCAAATTTTACTTATTTTTGAATCCGAATTAATAATTTATTCTTCAAACTAAAATTTATTGCCTATAAGTTGCTGACGTCTACATAACAAAATTTTAATAAGTTTATGTGTAAAGATGTTATGGCAATGAGCGATCAGGAACTGATCAGGTCTTACATGGAAGGCAATGAAAATTCATTCAGCATTTTATTGGACAGACACAAAAGTAAGATTTTTACATCCATTTACCTGTTTGTAAAAGATCGTGAAATGGCTGAAGATATCTTCCAGGATGTTTTCATTAAAATCATTAAATCCCTCAAAAAGGGTAAATACAACCATCAGGGCAAATTCCTGCAGTGGGCCATGCGGATTTCTTACAACATGTGCGTTGATCACTTCAGGAAATCAAAAAGAAGAACAAAGTTATCTCCAACAGAAACTTTCGATATATTCGATGTGTTGGAATCTCCCGAAGATAATATTGAGCAATCCATGATCAAAACCCAGGTTCATAACAAAGTCAAACTGATCGTCGATAGATTGCCTGAAGAACAAAGGGAGGTGGTGATACTCAGACATTATGCTGATATGAGCTTTAAAGAAATTGCCCAGCTGACCGATGTCAGCATCAATACCGCTCTTGGCCGTATGAGATACGCGCTGATCAATATGCGTAAAGTCATAGAAGAAGAAAAAATACAGCTTGTTTAGCATTTTTTTCAATCCTATGAAAATGACCGTTATGAAGTTAATTCACAACGGTCATTTTTTTTTCACTACTGACCGACAAAATTTAAAATGGGTAGAATTATGTGTTCGAGATTCCTCACTTCGTTCGGACCTGTCCCGATCGAATTGGATGAGCATCGGGGACTGTCCCGATCGAATTGGATGAGCATCGGGGACTGTCCCGATCGAATTGGATGAGCATCGGGAATGACGGGCCGTTAGTTGCTTTAGTAGGGGGTAGGCGGCGGCAATACCGCCGCCTACCCCCTGCTCCTAAAACTCCTGAAAGCCTTGTCATTTCGAGCGGAGCGGGAAATCTTGCAATTTTTGTCTGTCAGTAGTGATTTCTTTATAAAAAAAGGGTCCCGACCTATGTCAGAACCCTTATAAAAAGCAGAGTTTTATACGTGTGGAAAATCAACCTGATCAAAACAAGACACCCATTTTTATGGATATCCTCCTGTATAATATATCTTTTTCTATAAAGTCAGAACCTCTGGTTCCTCCCCACCAAAAACTATTCAAATCCTGTTTATAATAGCCCTTTTGAAAAGTTAAACCTCCTTCAAGGATAAAACTGACATTGCTCCTTCCTGAGAATCTGTAACCTAAGGATGGATTAAAAAAATAACCACCATTGGCTTCTAAAAAACTTTCGTCAGCATTGATGAAACCATATCCTCCTTTCAATGTATAGTATGGCGAAAAATTCTTTGCCAGTAAATATCCCCTGCATTCCCCGGATACAGAATAATATATATCATTTGAACCCTGATCATAGGTGGCTAAACCCAGATTCAGACCCAATCCCAGCCATCTGTTCAACAGATATCCAATCGAGTGGTCAAATTCCAAACCGACCAATGATTCTGTTGAAACTTTCCCCGGTAAAAATCCAAGAGAAGTCTGGTTGTATAAACCTTTTTCCTTAAAACCATATACGGATGCAGATCTCGCGGCAAGGTTCTTGTGTTTGATTTTTTGGATCGAAGCATAACTGATGGTAACTTCATTGCCTCCCAAATCCATCTTAATGAATTGATTCTCCCTGAATTCTGTCATTTTCCCCTCCAAAACACTGCCATCCTTCAGATAAACAATGGAAATAAAATCATTTTGCTGAGCCCTGACCGAACTTGTCAAAAAAAAGAGCATTATCAAATAGGCTAATCTTTTCATAGATATCATTTTATCATCTATAAATGAATCATCAATAAAACTATTCTTCAACCGGAATATGGCTCAGCAACTTCAAATTCTTAGGATCTTTGCTGTTATACTGATAAAATCCGGTGGTGCCAATCAATAACAAAACATCATTATCGAGTGATATTACATCATAACCATTCAAATCCTTATGATTGGAAAGCAGCTTTTTATCAATTTTTTCAAGATCCGATACATCGAATACTTTGAAGCCATAATCACCTTCACACAGATAAAGTACATCGTTTCGGACAGCCAACCCATGCGGATGATCCATCGGATAACTTTTAATAAAATTGGGATTCAAAGGATCTGAAATGTCTACCACATCCAGCTGATTTGAAAATGTTTCACAACGTGTTCCGTCTCTTAATGTGATAAAGGCAATATCATTTTCAACAACCACAGGATCACACGCATTGGCATGTCCGAAAAATGATGCAAACGACGGATTGGAAGGGCTGCTGATGCTGTAAATATACATTCCGCTGGTCGATCCAACAAACAACATATCTTCGTATGGAAAAATGGTTTCGATATTCCAGCCCATCAATTCGCTGTCAACATTGACAGGAAGTCCTGTGTTTGATAATTTCCATGACCTCAATGTGCTCTGATCAACTGTATACAAATGGTTTGATGAAATGGTAAAGCGTGCCATTGAACCACCTATGCCCGAACCCGATGTGCTGCTGCCTGCCGCATTATCCGCAGCCATGAAAACATCTCCTCTCTCCCAAAACCAGTTTTGATTGAACCTGACATCATTGCAATCTACTTTTAAGGTCACATCTGTTTCATTAAAGTAAACCAGATAACCCAGTTCGCTCTGATTACCAAAAAGATAAAATACATCTTCCTGCCTGTCTACCAGTTTTGGATCGTTTATGTCGTTTAAATCAATGGTCAAAAGATCCACATAACTGTCTGCATAAAGGTAACCGTTGTTGATGGCCATATCCACATTTCCGGGAATGGCAATAAAACCGAGTGAGACCGGGTTTTGAGGATTGCTGTTGTCAAATACATGGATCCCTTCTCTGATCTCATTGATCAGCAGATAATCATTGTAAACATAAATCTTTCCGGGTTCCTTCAGCGGACGTGAACTCTCTTTCTGAATATCAATCCGGAATGCTTCCGGTTTCAAATATACCGGTGTATACTGCACAAATGTTCTCTCAGCATCACATTTATCTTCCAGACAGGATTGGAAAAATGTGGATACCATCATCAGAAAAATAAATCCTGCAAATAAAAACCTTCTTTGTTTCATAATTTTTTACTTAAAATTTCACTATCATCAGAATGCATCCGATTACAGGTTAATCAATAAATAGTATTCCTGTTGCATGATCATCCTTTAAGTTAAGATATTACATGCCTGTTTCAGATCTGAATCAACACCAAAGACAAGATTTCCTGGTAAAAGGTTGGGTTGGTCAATCACTTTTCCAAAAATCCCTTCACAAAAATCAGTGGTCACTTTTTAGAAACAAGGTTTTTCGCCCATTATATCGGTGGTAAACTGATCAGTCTGTTAGTCTGTAGAATTTGAGAGGGTAGATAAAGCAAAAGACACAAAATTTCTTCATTCCGAAGAAAAGCTCTTTCCGGGAAAACCAAAAGATTAAAAGCAAAGTTTGACTTTATGCAAACAACGAACGAATAGATTTACGAACCCCTGCGGGCAGACTCATACTCGGTTCGATATTCAGTGCTCCTTTAATTCTTCATCAAATATCCTCAAAGTTCTGCCTTAAAATACACGAATTGAATTTTTAATACATTATTCTTATAAAAACAGCCAGAATTTTTTTAGTCCCGAAATGCACTAGTCTAAATAATTTCCATGAAAATTTATCGTTCCCTGTCAAGGTTCCTGACAGATGTGTACTTATAAATTTTACTATAAATAAGTGAAAAATCATTGATCTATCCAATTTACATAGTGAATATCATGGCGTGAATTTTTAAAGGCCCAATCTTAAAATTCAATAAACAAAATACTTTAAGGTGCTATCTGCAAAAGTTTTACATTTGTATTTCAGAAGATTGACAAAAATGAAACAAGACCTCATAAAATCTGCAAAAAAACTGATATTCAATGCAAAATCTGCATTGTTTACAGGATTCACATATTTCAAAAAACTTACTGCTCCTTTCTGGAAACCTGTTTATGACTTTTTATTCAAATACCTGAATCCATACTATCAAAAATTTTGGATTCCGGTCGTTAAAAAATATAAAACATGGACAGAGCCTATCCGCATCTGGCACAGGAAACTCAAAGCTAAAAGTCCGTTTTTAGCCAACTTCATTCAATGGTCCTATGATTTGGGCAGATATGGTTTATATTTACTTTTTACCCTTTTCTTTTTTTCCTGGATCGGTATTTTCGGACATATGCCTTCCAGAAAAGAGCTAAAGAATATCCAGAATGCAACTACCACTGAAATATATACTGCGGATTCTGTACTTATCGGCAGGTTTTACGTTGAAGATCGGACAGAAATAGCGCTGGAAAATATTTCTCCCTACGTAGTAACCGCCCTGTTGGCTGTCGAAGACAAAAGATTTTTCGAACACAGCGGCATAGACCTGCGTTCATGGATGCGAGTTTTCAAGGGCATTGCCACCAACACCAAAGGCCTGGGTGGCGGATCGACTCTTTCTCAACAACTCGCAAAAAATCTTTTCCCCCGCAGAAGTTACTGGATACCCGGCACCAGTCTACTGATCAACAAGATCAGAGAGAATATCATTTCCATTAAATTAGAGCGTATATACAACAAAGAAGAGCTTTTGTCCCTATATCTGAATACTGTGCCGTTTGGCGGAGACAGGTATGGCATTCATGTGGGAGCAAAATATTTTTACAATAAAAAAGCCAAAGACCTGAATGCTGCTGAAGCAGCAACCCTGATTGGCATGCTGAAAGCCACCACAGCGTTGGATCCTGTTCGGAATCCTGAAAATTCTAAAAAAAGGAGGAATCTGGTTTTATCCAAGATGGTCGAAAACAGCAATTTTGTTTTCAATGATATCGAGCTGTCTACCGTTACCAGGCATATTAAAAACGGGAAATTTTCGCAGGAGGATTTCAACAAAATAAAGAACAAACCGGTTGGTGCCAGAAAGTATGCCACAGATGAACATATACAGGGAAAAGCAGCATATTTCAAAGAATATCTGAGGACCAGGGCGATGCCTGAAATTCTGAAAAACCTGCGCAAAAAGGACGGATCCAATTACAATCTTTATCGAGACGGGCTAAAAATATATACAACGCTCGATAGCAGAATGCAGGAATATGCTGAGGAAGCGGTTGGAAAACAACTGAATGTGCTCCAGGAAAGGTTTGACGAACATTGGAAAGATTTCGACGGAGATAAACCCTGGAAAAATGATAAATGGCTAAAAGAACAAATCACGCGGAGCGAAAGATATTTAAGGATGAAGGATGAATCCATACCGGATTCGATCATTGCCGGGACTTTTAAAATGCCGGTTAATATGACCGTATTCTCCTGGAAAAATGGTGGTCAGGAGGTAGATACCCTTATGACGCCTTTAGACAGCATCATGCACTATTTTCTGACCCTCAACAGCGGATTTCTTGCAATGGACCATACCAATGGCCAAATCAAATCATGGGTTGGAGGAATAAATTTCAAATATTTTCAGTATGATCATATACTGACGAGAAGGCAGGTCGGCTCTACTTTTAAACCTATTGTTTACGCAGCAGCATTACAGGATAGTGTTAAACCCTGTGATTATTTCAAAAATGAGATCCGTACCATTGATGATTGGACTCCAAACAATTCTGATGGTGTTTATGGCGGATACGTCAGTATGAACGGAGGCCTCGCTTATTCCATCAACACCATAGCCGCCCAGCTTATTGAGCGGGTAGGTATTCAAAAAACCATGGATCTTGCCAGGAAAATGGGCGTAACTTCTCCGATGCCTTTTGAATGGGGAATTTCGCTGGGTTCGGCGGATATTTCTTTGTTTGAAATGGTCAGAGTTTTCGGCACCATTGCCAATAAAGGTCTCAGACCTGAACCCTTTGCGGTTTTAACGGTAAAAGACAAAGATGGAAATATTATTTTCGACCATGAAAAAGAGTCCCGCCGAAGTCTGTCCCGGGAAGCAGATGCCCGCGCATTGACAGAGGACGAAGCGGCCATCCTGACTAAAATGCTGAGAAGCGTTATAGATCAGGGAACCGCCAGGGGATTTCGCTATGCACATTTAGGCCCTGGTGGTTACGAGTTTGCCGGGAAAACGGGAACTTCCCAGAATCAATCTGATGGCTGGTTCATCGCCTTCAATCCACAGATCGTCACCGGAGCCTGGGTAGGTGGTCCCAGCCCGTCGGTTCGGTTCAGATGGATGAGCCTAGGTCAGGGATCAGCCACAGCACTGCCCATCGTTGGTGAATTTTGGCGATCCATATTAAACGACAGAAAACACCGTGTCCTTGGAACATTGAAATTTGAGGAGAATCCAAATATTGCCGGCATGTTCAATTGCCCATCCAAATTACCTTTTTCTCCACAAATGCTACAGCAATTAATGCAGGATCCTCAGATAAGAGACTCCATCATTGCCAATGGTTATCGTGATCTTGAAGAGCTTATCAAGTCCATCGATGAACCGTGGATAGGTGAAGGTGAAGAAATTTCAGAAGAAATACCCATCACAGAGGTTCCCGGGGAAGGCGAACGACGGACTTTCGGGGAAAGTGGAAGAACGGTGGATCAAATATTGAGGGATTGGGCTAAAAGAAGGGCTGAAAAACAAAAACTGGAAGAAGGCGAAACTTTGCCTGAAGAAGTTCCCGAAGAAGAAGTGGTTGAGGATCAAAATATAGAGTGAGGTTTCCACAGCATCCCAAATAACAGCATGTGAACTGCTTATTTTGAATATCAGGGAATGTACTGAGATAGGTAACCAATACCAAACATGGACGAGCCAGAACCAATGAGGAAAATGATTTAAGAACCCCGAGCCGCTTCGCTATGGGGGTTCGACCCCGTTGGATTTCCATACTACTGGGTAAATATTCTGTGTGGTTTTATTTCTACATCAAATTTCTTTAAAGTTCATCCAAAAAATGCACGAATTCAATTTTCAAGACACAATGTTTTTGGGGGTAAGCCCCAAAAAAGCCCCTTTGCGGGAAGTTTGAACAAAAAATAGAATATCAAACAGCTGAAATGAACAACATGTTGGTTAGTATTGGCTCGTAAGCGCCTAAACACAATTTTGTCATTCCGGGCTTGACCCGGAATCCCAAACATTGAAGAATTCCTAATAAGAAGTGATGAATGAATGAGTCCTCCATGACAGGTCGCTGGTGTACGGGATGGCGGATCAGGTCCGCCATGACAGATCGGTGTACGCCATGATAGATGGGGTGTACGTCTTATCAGTTTGGTTGTACGCATTAGTATGTCAGATGTATGCTTTGGTGACCATTTTGAATTGTAGAAAAAGGGATGTAACACTGTTCTACCTAACCTGAACACGCCAGCACCAATGAGGAAAATGATTTAAAAACCCCGAGCCGCTTCGCTACGGGGGTTCGACCCCGTAGGATGTGCATCCAACGGGGTTCAACCTCGTTGGATACACATCCTATGGGGTAAATATTCTGTGTGGTTTTATTTCTACATCAAATTTCTTTAAAGTTCATCCAAAAAATGCACGAATTCAATTTTCAAGACACAATGTTTTTGGGGGTAAGCCCCAAAAAAGCCCCTTTGCGGGAAGTTTGAACAAAAAATAGAATATCAAACAGCTGAAATGAACAACATGTTGGTTAGTATTGGCTCGTAAGCGCCTAAACACAATTTTGTCATTCCGGGCTTGACCCGGAATCCCAAACATTGAAGAATTCCTAATAAGAAGTGATGAATGAATGAGTCCTCCATGACAGGTCGCTGGTGTACGGGATGGCGGATCAGGTCCGCCATGACAGATCGGTGTACGCCATGATAGATGGGGTGTACGTCTTATCAGTTTGGTTGTACGCATTAGTATGTCAGATGTATGCTTTGGTGACCATTTTGAATTGTAGAAAAAGGGATGTAACACTGTTCTACCTAACCTGAACACGCCAGCACCAATGAGGAAAATGATTTAAAAACCCCGAGCCGCTTCGCTACGGGGGTTCGACCCCGTAGGATGTGCATCCAACGGGGTTCAACCTCGTTGGATACACATCCTATGGGGTAAATATTCTGTGTGGTTTTATTTCTACATCAAATTTCTTTAAAGTTCATCCAAAAAATGCACGAATTCAATTTTCAAGACACAATGTTTTTGGGGGTAAGCCCCAAAAAAGCCCCTTTGCGGGAAGTTTGAAAAAAAAGAGAATATCCAACAACTAAAATGAACAACTTGTTGGTTAATTTTAGCTCCTAAGAGCCTTTTAGGTTTTTCTTTTGTCCTTTATCTTCTATGTAAACTCGTTAAAACGCTTATATTATTTGCAATATTCACGCACGGGAAACTTACAAAATTGTTTTCTGATTTTTCATATCTGATGAACAGGCAATTCCTTAGTGATTTCAAACGATCGTTCATCAAATACGTCCCCCAAACGCCCTGAGTTCATTGTTACAACGCCTTGAATACACATGAAATCACCAAAAACAAACGAATTCGGCCTTGATTTAACCCTGAGTTAAATAAATAAATTATTAATTTCCCCAAATTAAATTTGGCTTGAAACATCTGTTTATCAAACCCTGATAAATATGCTTTCTGATCATATATTTCTGATCTATAAGCTACTATTTGCCCTATCAACTGTTTTCCATATATTAGCAGCTTTTTTAAAAGCTTATTACTAAATTCTAAAATGACATTTTATGGCAAAGGGTATTCAAAAAGATGAACTGGATATGATCGTTGGTGCAATTAAAGATTTTGCAGCAGAAAATCTCAAAGAAAGCAAACTTCTGGAGTTGGACCACAATGATGAATATCCCATCAATGATGTACGCATGATGTGTGGAGATGGTTTAGGTATCCACCTGATCTTCATTCCTGAAGAATTTCAGGGAATGGGGGGCGGAGCGTTCGATTCTTACCGCGTTTGTGAAACCCTTGCCGCAGTGGATCTGGGCGTTGCAACAGGTGTTTTTGCTACTTTCCTTGGTTCAGACCCTATTGTTTTCGGAGCTACCTATGAACAAAAGAAAAATTGGTTGACCCGGATCGCTGTGGAAGGCCTTATCCTTGCTTATGGTGCAACAGAGCCGGATGCCGGAAGTGATCTGGGTGCATTGAGAACGGTAGCCGTGCCGGTGATGGAAGATGGAAAGATCACCGGATACCGGATTTCAGGCAGCAAACAATGGATCAGCAACGGTGGTTATGCTGACATGTATACCATTTTGGCTAAAACTGAGGCAGGTCCCACATGGTTTGTCCTTGAGAAAGGTGCAGAAGGATTCAGTTTTGGTAAACCTGAAGATAAACACGGTATCAGAGCGAGTAATACAGCTGCTCTTTCATTGGAAAATGTATACGTTCCGGTTGAAAACCTGGTTGGAGAAGAAGAAGGTAAGGGCCTTTTTCAGGCACAACTCGTTTTTGGTTATACCAGATTAATGGTTGCCGCATTTGGGCTTGGCGCCGGATGGGCTGCGCTCGACAGGGCCATTCCTTATTCTGTGGACAGGATCACCCGGGGCACACCATTATCAGAAAAACAAGGCTATACGCATAAGCTGATCGTTCCTCATGTTGTCAGACTGGAAGCAGCAAGGGCTTATATCGAAGAAACAGCAGAAAGAATTGACCGCGATCTGGAAGACAATCTCAACACTGAAGGCGCTATCGCCAAATATATGGCGACTGAGTTTGGGAATGCTGCAGCGGATGCTTCCATTCAGGCTTTGGGCGGTTATGGATACACCCGGGAATATATGGTTGAAAAATTCAAGCGCGATGTACGGATCACAACCATCTATGAAGGAACATCCGAGATCATGGAAATGACCATTTGCAGGGATCGCTGGCAATTCCATCTCAAAACCCAGGGTGCCTATTATCACGATATGGCCAGAGAAATGGAAATACTTCATCAGAAATACAATGATCTGGGCGCTGACGTGGCGGCATTGGGATTGCACGCACTCGCAGATTTGCTGGAGCGGGCACGTGTTCGTCGTCTGACACGGAATCAGCATATACAGTTCAGGATTGGTGAATTGATCGCTTTTGCGGAAACAGCTGCTACCTTTGCAAAAAGAGCAGCCCGCGCCAAAGAAGGAAAATTGCCTGAAAAAGCCAATAATCGGTTTGAACCCGGAGAACTCGCTGTCATGTCACGGATCTATGCAAGAGATGCAGCCGGTAAAATTGCTCAGGATGGTCTGAAATGGATTTTGGGAGCGGATGAACTGAGCTATTCAGAAATACAACAATTTGAACAAAAAATGAATTTTACCAAAATATATCAGGCTCAGACCGGGTTGATCACTGATATGGACCTGATGAAAGATATTATTTACAAAGTAAAATAAGTTCCCCGGATAGCTTTTTTAATCATTTTTAATCGATTTATATGTCAAATCACTTTAACAAAGCGGTTGCTATAGTAGGTGTTGGCGCTGTCATGCCGGATGCACCGACCTTGCCCAAATTTTGGGATAATATAAAAAAAGGTGTATACAGCATTTCTGATGTTCCGGAAAACAGATGGAAAAAATCTCTATTTTATGATGAAGATAGAAAAGCGCCGGATAAAGCTTACTCAACCATAGGTGGCTGGGTAAAGGAATTCGAGTTTGATCCCATAAAATGGAGACTTCCCATTCCTCCCAAGGTAAGTGATCTGATGGATCTGACCCAGAAATATGCCATCACTGCAACTCGCGAAGCTTTACTTGATTTTGACTTTGAAAATAAAAGTTTTGACCGGGAAAGAACAGCCGTCATCCTGGGGAATGCAATGGGAGGCGACCAGCATCTTTATTCTGCCGGAAGGGCCTTATTTCCAGAGTTCGCAGATGCCCTCAACAATGCAGAAGGTTTCAGGACATTACCTGCCAATGTCAGGAAAGAGATCATTGAAGCAGCCAATGCAGGTCTGAGTCCTCATTTCGTGCCGATCACGGAAGACACGATGCCCGGAGAACTTTCCAATATTGCTGCAGGAAGGATCGCAGCATTGTGGGATTTCCGCGGGATGAATTATACGACCGATGCCGCCTGTGCATCAGCCCTGGCCGGCATTTCTTCAGCGGTCAACGGTTTGCTGGCACACGACTATGACATGGTCGTGACCGGTGGTACGGACGCCAATATGAGTCCTTCCACCTTTATTAAATTCTGCAAAATCGGTGCGTTGTCAGCAAGAGATTCGAGACCGTATGCAGAAGGCGCAGACGGTTTCGTCATGGGTGAAGGTTGTACGATATTCATCATGAAACGTCTGGAAGATGCAGAAAGAGACGGTGATAAGATCTATGCCGTCTTCCGTTCCATCGGTGGCTCCAGTGACGGAAAAGGAAAGGGTATTACCGCTCCAAACCCGAAAGGACAGATCCTCGCAGTAAAAAGAGCTTATGAACGCATAGGAATATCTCCGGCAAGCGTAGGCTTGATCGAAGGACATGGCACTTCAACCACTGTGGGTGATGCATCTGAATTGCAGAGCCTTACTGAGGTTTTCAAGGCTTTCAACCTTCCTGTCGGATCCATTGCACTTGGATCCGTCAAATCCAATGTCGGACACCTTAAAGGCGGTGCAGGTTCAGCAGGTATGATGAAAGCTGTGATGGCCCTGTATGAAAAAGTACTGCCTCCTTCTTTGAACTTTTTTGCCCCCAATCCAAATGTTGACTTCAATAAGGTACCTTTTAAAGTCAATACCGGCCTGCGACCCTGGGATCTCAACGGACAGGAAGTCAGACGTAGTGGCGTCAGCGCATTTGGTTTTGGCGGAACCAATTTCCATGTTGTTCTGGAAGAATACATACCGGGCAGGATCAGACACGATGAAAAAAGTACGCATTTCATTGCAGATTTTCCTCAGCCGGATCAACCCGTACAGCATCTGAAAAAACCTTTACGCGGAGCTTATGTCACGGGAGCAGCCAACAAAACTGATTTATTGTCCGGTCTGGAAAATGATCTGACAAAAGTAAAAGGCGGATGGACTCCTGACCGTGAAGCGCCTATGCTAAAAGATCTGCGGAGCAATCTCAGGATAAGCATTGATTTCAATACTGCTGAAGAACTTGCAGAAAAACTGATCAGATGTATCAATGCTTTAAAAGCAGATAACAAAAGCTCATGGAAAGTACTGAACGCCAAGGGAATATTCTATGGTGAAGGTAAACCTGGCAAAGCCGCATACCTCTTTACCGGTCAGGGTTCACAATATGCCAATATGCTCAGGGAACTGAAAGAAACCGAAGCTATTGTCAAAGAGACATTCCGGGAAGCAGATGAGATCATGACGCCATTGCTCGGAAAACCATTGAGCGATTATATTTTTGTGGATGGCTCTGATAAAGCAAAAGTCGCTGCAGCAGAACACGATCTGATGCAAACAGAGATCACGCAACCAGCCATGCTTTGTGCAGATGTCGCGTTGTACCGGCTCATGAAAGAATATGGTGTAGATGCCGATATGGTCATTGGCCACAGTCTGGGTGAATATGGCGCATTGGTGGCATCCGGAGCGCTTGACTTTAAGGACGCTTTACTTGCAGTGAGCGCCAGGGGCCATCAGATGGCAAAGGTCAATGTGACCGACAAAGGTAAAATGGCAGCTGTTTTTGCTTCACCTGAACAAATAGAAGCTATTTTAAAACAGGTAAATGGCTATGTGGTGATCGCCAATATCAATAGCTATGGACAATCCGTCATCGGTGGAGCCACTGATGCAGTTGAGTCTGCCATGAAAATGGCCAAAGCGGCAGGTTACCATGTGAGTTCACTGCCTGTCAGCCACGCTTTCCACACGGATATTGTAGCGCCCGCCAGTGGACCGCTCCGCGAAGTACTCAGTGATTTCAATTTGAAAAAACCTGTAATTCCGATCATTTCCAATGTGACCGGTGATTATTATCCGGTGAGCAACTGGAATAAGGAGCAAATGTTGGATCTGCTTTCCAGGCAGGTTGCTTCTCCTGTGCAATTCGTGAAAGGGATCAATAATTTATATCAAAACGGCGCCAGGATTTTTGTGGAAATGGGTCCTAAAAAAGCCTTGAACGGTTTCGTCCGTGATATCACTGAAAATCTGGAAGGTGTAACGAACCTGTTTACCAATCACCCAAAAACGGGAGAATTTGAGTCCTTCAACCAGGCCTTATGTGGTCTTTATGCTGCCGGCCTCGGCAATGGTCGGATGGAGGAAATTAAAATGCAACCTGCCGCAACAATGGAATCCAGACCTGTACCAACACCTGTTGTACAGGTTAGTAATGTAAACATACCAACTACCGGAACAGAAATTCCTTCATTTGACAAGGAATCGAGGTATCTGGAATTGGGAAAAATGTTTGTTGATTTCCTGGAAAAAGCAGAAAACAAAATACATCCGGGAACCGGCGGTTTTGAAGAAAAAGAGATCTGGATCACAGGCGCTTCTTTGGGATTACCCGGTGTGGAAAGGGTGTTTTCAGATGAAAATGTAGAAAGAATCCTGCGGGGTGATCAGTTTATCCGCTGGATACCGGATGAACTGCAGCAAAAAATGGTTCAGAAAAACATTACCCGACTGGTAAAAACAGGATCCAACGGACCACGTTTTGAAACCATTCAGAGCGTCGATGAGGTGATCAAACTGGCTGCCAGAAGGATTGATCTGGATATTGTCCGGGATTTTGATTTCCCACAGGACAGAATGGATGCCTTGGATGCCGTATCTGCGCTGGCGATCGGAGCAGGTCTGGATGCCTTGAGAGATGCCGGAATTCCAATGGTCATGAATTACAAAACGACCTCTACCGGAACCCAATTGCCTGATCGGTGGTTGCTTCCCAATGACATGCGTGATGATACCGGGATCATTTTTGCTTCAGCATTTCCCGGTTATGATAATTTCCTGGATGAAATACAAAGATTTAAAAATGACCAGGCTGCAAAGGAAAAACTGGCTTTGCTGGAAAATATAAGGCAAAAACTGGTAAATTTATCGGGATCTGCTGAACTGACCAATCAGATTGATCAGCAAATCAGCGCTTTGAAGTCTGAACTTGAAAGTAATCCTTATGTTTTCAACAGAAGATTCCTTTTCAGGGTTCTTTCTATGGGACATTCTCAATTTGCAGAATATATTGGTGCCCGAGGGCCCAACTCTTCCATGAATGCTGCCTGCGCCAGCCTTACTCAGGCTTGCGGAATGGCAAATGACTGGATCAATGCGGGACGTTGCAACAGGGTCATCGTCATCAGTGCAGATGACATCACGAGCGATAATATGCTGCCATGGTATGCAGCAGGATTTTTGGCTACCGGTGCTGCTGCAACCGATGCCAGGGTGGAAGATGCTGCTTTGCCTTTTGACAACAGAAGACACGGTATGCTGATCGGTATGGGTGGCGCATCTCTGGTCATCGAAAGTAAGGAGATCGCTCAAAACAGAGGCATTACTCCTATTGCCCAAATGATGGGTTCTATATTTGCCAACAGCGCTTTTCACGGAACTCGTCTCGACGTCAGCCATATAAAATTTGTCATGGAGAAACTGATCATCGATGCAGAGAAGAGATGGAATATCAACCGTTTCGATATCGCCAAACAAATGGTCTTTGTTTCTCATGAAACCTATACACCAGCCCGTGGCGGAAGCGCATCTGCAGAAATTGAAGCTCTGCGTTACGTTTTCAGGGATAAAGCCAATGATATCGTCATTGCCAATACTAAAGGTTTTACAGGACATCCGATGGGTGTGGGCATCGAAGATACCATTGCCATTAAGATCCTCGAAACGGGAATTGTGCCTCCGGTGGCCAACTTTAGTGAAGTTGACCCTGAACTTGGAAACCTCAACTTATCCAAAGGTGGCAGATACAATGTAAATTATGCATTGAGATTGGCAGCAGGTTTTGGGTCGCAGATCAGCATTATTTTGTACCGCTGGTTCCCGACAAAGGATCAACAAAGGAAATCACCCACTCAGCTCGGGTTCCAATACCGGATCACTGATGAGCAAAAATGGAAAAACTGGCTCCGGTCTGTTACCGGCAAAACTGATCCGGAAATTGAAGTGTATAAAAGAACACTGCGTGTTTCAGATCCTTTTGTGCCGGTCACAAATGGCAAAAAAGAAGAAATAGCAGCCCAACCTGTCATTGTTCCGTCAAAACCGGTTGTGCCGGTGGTCGAAACACCTGTTTCCCCGGTGGTCTCTGTCTCTGATCCTGTAAAAGATCGCATTCTCCAACTGGTCAGTGAAAAAACCGGATATGCAGCTGATATGCTGGCAGTTGACCTGGATCTGGAAGCAGACCTCGGTATTGATACTGTCAAGCAAGCCGAATTGTTCGCCGATATCCGCGGTTTGTTCAATATACCTCAGGATGAAAGCATTGTTTTGTCCGAATTTTCGACGCTACAACACATCATCGATTTCGTTTACAGTAAGAAACCTGAACTGGCAGAACAGAAAGTTACACTTACTCAAAATGCAACGATTTCAACGCCTGTATTGAGTCACGAAACCACAGTTACTACTCCGGCTACCAACGAAGTCACTGCCAAAATAATGACACTGATCGCAGAAAAAACCGGATATCCGGTTGAAATGCTGGATCTGGACCTGGATCTGGAAGCAGATCTCGGAATTGATACGGTCAAACAGGCAGAGTTGTTTTCCGACATCAGAGGCTTGTTCGATATTCCACAGGATGACAGCATCGCATTGTCCGAGTTTCCCACATTGAACCACATTCTGGAATTTGTGTATTCCAAAAGACCGGAATTGAGGGCACTGGCAAGTGTGGCTCCTGTTCAGACAGCAGCCGCTCCAACGCCTGTTTTTGCAGATAAAACCGCGGAAAATGTAGTTCCGCCAAGCGGGCAAAGCCAGGTAGTGGAAGATATACTCAATCTGATCGCTCAAAAAACAGGTTATCCGCCGGATATGCTGGATCTCGACCTCGATCTGGAAGCTGACCTGGGCATTGACACCGTAAAACAGGCGGAATTGTTCGCTGACATACGCGGCTTGTTCGATATTCCGCAGGATGACAGCATCGCTTTGTCCGAATTCCCGACATTGAACCATATTCTGGAATTTGTTTATTCGAAAAGACCGGAATTGAGAGTGCAGGCCACAGCTGCTCCGGTTCAGTCAGCAGCTTCTCCAACGCCAGTTTTTGCAGATAAAACCATGGAAAATGTAGTTCCGGCAAGCGCTAAAAGCCAGGTAGTGGAAGATATACTCAACCTGATCGCTCAAAAAACGGGTTATCCGCCCGATATGCTGGATCTTGACCTCGATCTGGAAGCTGACCTGGGCATTGACACCGTAAAACAGGCGGAATTGTTCGCTGACATACGCGGCTTGTTCGATATTCCGCAGGATGACAGCATCGCTTTGTCCGAATTCCCGACATTGAACCATATTCTGGAATTTGTTTATTCGAAAAGACCGGAATTGAGAGTGCAGGCCACAGCTGCTCCGGTTCAGTCAGCAGCTTCTCCAACGCCAGTTTTTGCAGATAAAACCATGGAAAATGTAGTTCCGGCAAGCGCTAAAAGCCAGGTAGTGGAAGATATACTCAACCTGATCGCTCAAAAAACGGGTTATCCGCCCGATATGCTGGATCTTGACCTCGATCTGGAAGCTGACCTGGGCATTGACACCGTAAAACAGGCGGAATTGTTCGCTGACATACGCGGCTTGTTCGATATTCCGCAGGATGACAGCATCGCTTTGTCCGAATTCCCGACATTGAACCATATTCTGGGATTTGTATATGCAAAAAGACCCGATTTAAAACCCGGTCTGACACCAGATGCGGTCACTGCAGCTGCCAAACCGGTTGAGACACTTTCATACTCTCCGGCTGCTTCCCAAACCGCTTCAGGAAGGGATAAAATAGCTCAGGACATCATGCAACTGATCTCCGTAAAGACAGGTTATCCTGCTGAAATGCTGGATCTCGACCTCGATCTGGAAGCTGATCTTGGGATTGACACGGTCAAACAGGCAGAATTATTTGCTGAGATCCGGGGTTTGTACCAGATACCTGCTGATGATTCCATAGAATTGTCCAACTACCCGACACTCAACCACATCATTGGTTTTGTGATGGAAAGAAAACCTGGATCTGCAGATTCAATAGAAGGCACTACCGGACAAATGGTTAAACCTGATGCACCAACATCCTCAGCAATAAAAGCTGGAGACCTGGATGCGGTAGCCCAAATCCCGAGAAGAGTGCCTGTCCCCGTATTGCGGCCTGAAGCACAGCTATGCAAAGCGACCGGGGTAGAATTGGCAGGTAAAAGAGTGATCGTCAAAACAGACCATGGAAAAACTGCGGATGCATTGATCAAAAAACTAAAGGCTTTAAAAGCTGAAATTTTGGTGATAAGTGACCATCCTGGTTTTGACGATTTGGCTGTTCGCATCAAAGAATGGGTTGATAACGGAGGCGTTCATGGCGTTTACTGGTGTGCTGCACTGGATAAGGAAGAAAGCCTTTCGACCATGAGCTATGAAACATGGAAATCTGCAACGCATAGCCGCATTAAATTGCTCTATCATACCATGAGGCAGTTGGAATTAACCGGGCAAAAGGACGTTTTCCTGGTCTCTGCAACCCGTTTGGGCGGACATTTTGGGTATGATGAAACAGGCGCGTTTGCTCCTTTAGGCGGTGCCGTCTGCGGATTTACCAAGGCTTATAAGCGGGAAAATCCTGCAAGTCTGGTAAAAGTCGTTGATTTCGGACCAGCCATAAAAACCACTCCATTTGCAGATGTCCTGATACAGGAAACCTTGTTTGACAACGGCGTAGTAGAGCTTGGATACAAGAAAGGACTCAGATGGACGATCAGCCTTGAAGAAAAGCCACAGTTGACCGGCAATGCAGGAATGGCGCTTGGTAAGGATACCGTATATCTGATCACCGGCGCAGCAGGTAGCATTGTTTCGGCCATCACAACGGATCTGGCAGCTGCAAACGGCGGTAAGTTTTACCTGATGGATCTGACGCCTGAACCAGACAGAAATGATCCTGATATCCAACTGTTTGAAAACGATAAGGAAGGACTTAAGAAAAAGCTTTTTGAACGTCTGACACAATCCGGTGAAAAAGCAACACCGGTAAAGGTTGAAAAAATGCTGGCTGGCATTGAAAGAAAACATGCAGCATTCAGCGCCATCAGGGCGATCGAACAAGCCGGAGGCACAGTACATTATTTTGCTGTGAATCTGCTGGATCATGAAGCTGTTCATGCTGCGGTGAAGGAGATCATGAAAAATGAACAGAAACTCGATGTTTTACTGCATGCCGGAGGATTGGAGATCAGCAAACTGCTTAAAGATAAAGGACCTGATGAATTCAACCTCGTCTTCGATGTAAAAGCTGACGGCTGGTATAATATCCTATCTGCACTGGGAGAATTTCCGGTGGGCGCAGCCGTGGTTTTCAGTTCTATCGCAGGACGTTTTGGCAACGGCGGACAGGTGGATTACAGCTCGGCCAATGACTTCCTATGCAAAAGCGTTTCCTCTTTCAAAAACAATCGTTCCGCTACAAGAGGCATCGCGCTTGACTGGACCGCATGGGGCGGCATCGGCATGGCAGTCAGAGGTTCAATCCCGATGGTCATGAAACAGGCAGGCATCGATATGTTACCTCCTGACGCGGGAATACCCTTTATCAGGAAAGAATTGGTTGCTTCAACTGAAACGGTGGAAGTCGTCGTCGCTCAAAGTCTCGGCCTTATGCTGAAGGAATTTGATCAGGAAGGCGGGATTGACCCGAAAAAAGCGGCTGTTTTGCTGAAAGATCACATTATGATGGGAGAAATCAGGGAAATGGGACTGTACGGCGGATTGACCGTTTCAGTCAGTCTTGACCCTGCAACACAGGGATTTTTGTTTGATCATCAGATCAATCAGGTGCCTGTCTTGCCTGGTGTGATGGGTATTGAAACCATGGCGGCTGTTGCCGGTGCATTTTTACCGGAAATGCATGTTCAGGCTGTACAAAATATTTCCTTCCTCGCACCATTCAAATTTTATAAATCAGCGCCAAGGGAAGTTTTCGTGACCGTCCGTTTCAAGGAATCCGGTGATAATATCCTGGCGCAATGCGAATTATATGGTTTAAGAAAACTGGTTGGCCAGGATGAAGCGCAAAAAACAACGCATTTCCGGGCTGAAGTCTTGTTGGGCAAAGATCCGGTGACCATTCCTGAAAATATCGATAAAAAGCTGCTCAAAAAAGCAGCTAAGGCTGTTGTACTGAAGGCAGAGGATATTTACAAGGTATATTTCCACGGTCCTGCTTACCAGGTGATCGAAGAGATCCGGATGAAAGGGGAACAGATGATCGGCGTTTTCGCGGAAAATCTGCCACCGAATCATACCCCGGAAAACAGATCTGTATTTTTTATGCCGCGATTGATCGAGCATTGTTTCCAGACTGCCGGTGTGCACCAACTGGGTGTGGAAGGCATCATGGGATTGCCGGCAAGTGTACGTACGTTCAGCGCATTCAGGCAATGGGATGGCAAAAAGAAATTGTTTGCATTGGTAGATAAAACGGATGCAGGTTATCATGCTGTGATCTCAGATGATCAGGGCTTGATCTACCTTGAACTGGATGGTTACACAACGGCTGAACTTCCGACACAGATGGATGCTGCCCTGTTGCAACCATTCAGCGGCCTGGCAGGTAAATAATGAAGGGATGACCATATTCGGAGCCATCCAACATCAGGAGGATGTACCCATTCATCAGGAATGGTTGCATCCTGTTGAAATAAAATATCTGAACGGATTAAAGTTTGAAAAAAGAAGGAAGGACTGGTTGCTCGGTCGGTGGACTTCAAAAAAACTATTGCAACAGGTTATTTTCCAGGATTTTCCCATAAACGAAACAGAGATCCGGAAAGGTCCTAACAGGGAACCGATGGTGTTTTTCCGGGCTGAACCGGTATCGTGCCGGCTCTCCATCAGTCACAGTCATAGCCTGTCCTTTTGTGTGTTGAGCAGGGAAGAACGGTCGCTTGGTTGTGACCTGGAGAAAGTGGAAATCCGGAGCGAAGGGTTCATCCGGGATTATTTTACGAACAAGGAACGGAGTTTGTTTGATGAAAATTACCGGGTATCCTTTGACAGAGACAGCTATTTTACCCTGTTGTGGAGCGCCAAGGAAAGCGTCATGAAGGCTTGTCTGACCGGATTGAGCATTCCGGCCAAAAACATTGAATTAATAGAACTCAAGGGGTTCAAAGCAGATAACTGGTCAGAAATTTCCATGAAAAACCTGACAAATAATACCCACTATCGAGGATCTTTTAAGGTGGCAGACGGATTTGCATGGGTAGTTCTGGCAGAAGCCGGACAAGATGATCCAGGGCGGATCAGTTTGGAGTGGGTTGGGTAAAAAAGCAGTTTTTTGCGAATTAATTTGGTATATGATTCATTTACAATAATTTAAATGATCGGGCATTTCGGTTTGTGTACTACAGATTTTTACAAAACTCTTCTGATCATGGATTCTTGTGGATTTTGATGGGAACACGGAGGCCGCGGATTTGACGGATGGTCGCGGATTTTACCGAAATATCCGAATGAGCAGAAGTTCAACTCGTCAACGCAGAAGATGAACTTGCTCACGCAAAAGATGAACTCATCAATGCAAAAGTTCATCTTGCCTATGCAGTAGTTCAATTTGCCTGTGCAGTAGTTAATTGATCAGGACTTGTTCCTGTTTAATCAAAAATAATTTATTATTATTGATATTCAATATGTTATATAAGTAAATAATAAAATTTACCGCACTAATGATAAAAAGTTCATTTCTGATGAGATTTAGAGAATGGGTGGTAAGCACTTAATTGAGGCAAAAAACACAGATATATCATTTTCAACTTTTAATCGGTTCAAATAAAATGAATATTAACACTAAAAGATACAAGTCAGGAGCTGAAATTGCCTCAACCCTGAGTGAGATAATCGAAAAATCAGGCTCATCGCACTCAAGGTGAAAAGTCGGGGCCAAAGGATAATCTTTTTGATCGGGAGCTGGTTTTTGTGGCTCAATCGAAAGGCAGGAAAGACCGGTATACCATTTTAGGTAAAAAAGCATTGAGCATGTTGCGCGCTTATCTGGATGAATATAAGCCGGTCAACTATCTTTTTGAGGGCCAAAATGGTGATCGTTATTCCGATACCAGCATCCGGCAATGAATATGACGATGCCATCAGGAAGAGTGGCATAAAGAAGAAAGGCGGTCCCCATACATTCCGACATTCTTTTGCCACACATTTGCTTGAACATGGAACAGATCTGAGATATATTCAGGAAATGCTTGGTCATGAATCGGGTAAAACTACTGAGATCTATACCCATGTGAGCGCCAAAAACTTTTCAAAGATCAAAAGTCCCGGAGATTATCCGGAAATTTGATGGTAGAATACAAAAAATGATTATCTTTAAAGCGACAAAATCATTAAACATAATGAAAAAGCCCTTCTGTATCGTATTCCTCTATCTTTCAGCGAATTATATAAGTTTTCACCTTTTGACTGAAGTGGAATAATAGGGATAGGGGTGGTATTATACAGGAGTTGTGTGCAACCATAAATCAGACAGCAGATAAAGGATAAATGCTTATACAGGTTAAAATAGTACTTAATATATTCCTTCTGGGATTATTCTCATGTAGTATAAGCTTCTCTGATACATCTTATATAACTGAAAACATTAGTTTTTACAATAAATCAGCAAATATAAAAATTGCCGGTACGCTGACCTATCCAAAAGGGAAAGGTCCTTTTCCAACAGTAATCCTAATACCGGGGAGTGGTGATACTAACCGCGACGGCTCAGACAATATGATAAATAGACCATTCTTTGAAATTGCTAATTATTTAACAGCAAATGGAATGGCAGTATTGCGGTGTGACAAAAGAGGAGTTGGTGAATCAGAAGGAGTTCTTGATTTTACTACAACTCTTGCAGATTTGGTGTCAGACATAAAAGCCTCAATAGACTTTCTTAACAATAATCCTATAGTAGACAAAAAACATTTTGGATTGATAGGGCATAGCTATGGAGGATTAGTAGCAGCAAAAGTTGCGGAAGACCTACCTTCAATATCATTTATTGTTTTATTAGCAAGTCCTGGCATTAAACAAGGAAATATTGTCAGCCAACAATTATCAGATATACCAAAAATTTTTGGAGTTAGTGATAAGACCACTGACAAATTTCAAATAATCATTGATAGCACCATGATTTTAATGTCTTCCAAAGAAAATTCAAAGATTCAAACTGAAAAGATTGAAAAGATGTATGAAAGACAAATAAAGCAGGTTACTAATAATGAAATTGAAACCATGAAGAAAATAGGGTATGTTTTTCAACGGGAAGCACACCTATATTCTCGCATGACAATGATGCCCTTTTGGCATGAGTTTTACACACTTGACCCCAAAACAATATATGCACAATTAAAATGCCCTGTATTATCCGTAATAGGTGAAAATGATTTACAGGTCAGACCAAGCCCAAATCAGGAAGCAATTGAAATGGCATTAAAAGAAGGGAATAATGAGAAATATACCATAATGACAATGAAAGGGTTAAATCATCTTTTCCAAAAGAGCAAATCAGGGTCACCTATTGAGTATAACAGAAATTTGGAGACTATGTCAAAATCTTTTTTAGATAAAATTTACAACTGGATATTTAAACAACCGGATACATAGAAAATTATAAACAATAAATGGCAGCACACAACATTTTGTATAAGTAATGGCAGGGAAAGAGCTAAATATCGAGGTTTGTAGCCCGCTCAAACTGCGTAGCGATTTGACAGGAAACTACCACGCAATCTGCCACTACTCATACAATTCACCGTTATAGCCAATGGTAGAGCGACATGTCAACATCATAACGTGCGGTGAAAAAATAAAATAAACACCGCATATTTGCGGCAAATAATTTTTATATTTGCTGCATAATTGATCGGGAGCAATGGCCAAATATATTTACGAACATAAAAACTGGACAGACTTTACCTGGGATGATAAAGCTATAAATGGAGTATTTGGCGAAGTTCGGTTAATGCAAGGCAAAATCATCGGGCAAATGAACGCACTTGGGTTCTCTGCCAAAGAAGAAGCCACACTTACCGCCTTAACCTTAGACGTAGTAAAATCATCTGAAATAGAAGGTGAATTGCTCGACTACGAACAAGTACGCTCATCTATAGCAAGGCGTTTGGGTATTAACACAGCAGGACTTGTGCCAAGTAGCCGACACATTGAGGGCGTTGTTGAAATGATGCTTGATGCTACCCAACGCTACCAATTACCTTTAACTGAAAAACGTTTGTTTGGTTGGCACGCAGCACTTTTTCCAACAGGATATAGCGGACCTTATGAAATCGAGGTGGGCAGATACCGTACAGGCGAAATGCAAGTAGTTTCAGGAGCAATGGGAAAAGAAAAAGTGCATTATGAAGCTGTAAAACAAGTATTAGTAAAAGCTGAAATGGACAAGTTTTTAAATTGGTTCAATCATGACAATAAACTTGATCCCGTTCTGAAAGCTGCCATTGCCCACTTTTGGTTTATCATCATTCATCCCTTTGATGATGGAAACGGTCGAATTGCTCGTGCGATAACTGATATGTTGCTCGCCCGTGCCGAAAGTAGTGGTGAACGTTTTTACAGTATGTCGAGCCAAATTTTAATAGAACGCAAACGTTATTACGAAATATTGCAAAAAGTACAACATAGCACAGGCAACATTACCGAGTGGCTCGAATGGTTTTTACATTGTCTGAAAAACGCAATGCTTGCAACGGAAAACACGACTCAAAAAATATTACATAAGGCTGGATTTTGGAAATTGCACGAACAAACACCCATCAACGAACGACAACGCTTAATGCTTAACAAACTTTTAGACGGATTTGAAGGTAAATTACAAACTTCAAAATGGGCAAAAATCACCAAAACCTCTACTGATACCGCTTTGCGTGATATACAAGACTTGATCAAAAAAGGTATCTTAAAACAAACAACAGAAGGAGGGCGAAACGCTAATTATGAATTAACAGACTTTAAATTAGAATAACCACTGGCTATAACATCTAAGCGTTCGTCGTGGTTGCAAACCACGCGATGAACCCCCGTAGGTAAACACCAACGGGGTGAACGCAGTGTTGAACCCCTTAGGTTATTACCAACGGGGTGAACGGAATACTGACGCTGTCGGTCAGCATCTTTGACCTCTTTCGGTAGCGCTCTCAAGAGTGGAAAACCAGCATTTTTTTATTCTTATGGGGTTATCGGTATTACGGATGTAGGATATATTGGGTGAAGTTACTCTTTTTCCGGACCCTGCGACCTGGTTTGATTGCTTTTTAGCTTTGTTTCTTCTGTTTTCACATCGGTTTTTACATAACTTCCCTTACCCACATCTTTTATGCGATGCAGTAAGCAGTTTCATTTTCCCCGCCTTGTTTATGCAAATCCGGTGGCCCTCTTCTCCCGAAAGTCTCGATGATGTGCATCTTTCCTGTCTTGCAACACGGACATGATGGTAATGACCAGGATTTAATCACTTCAACTTTTTTTACTGCATCTGATTCAGATAATGAACTTTGCAATCGTGCTAACTTTTCAGATTTACATGAACCGGACTGGAATCCATAAACACATAAATATCATATAGTTAGATCGACTAACAATCAATATTATGCCATGGCTGCCAGTTGCCGGGAATAGTTCAAATACGTGCTCTTACTATGACCTGTGATAGAAAGTTTTTTCTCAAATCTTTCTATAAGTTCGGCAAATCCGCTAACTTGTGCCTTGGCACGTGCGATCAGTGTGTGCTTACCTAAATCTACTGACGCTGCGATCAGCACAGGTTCCATGACGCTGAAGGTCAGGATTTTAATCGGGAGCTTTCTTTTTTGTTGTCATCTTTTGTTGCTTTTAGTTAAAATCTTAATGACAGCAGATAATAAACCACCATCATTCCGGGCGTGGGAAAGCTACTGAAGGTTTAGTTCAACACGGGTTTTGCGTCAGTGGGCAGACCGTGCGAATAGAAACATTTGAGCAATTAATAAACGTTGGTGCTGGCAGACAGTTTTTCGGTTTCATATGCCCACCAACGCAAAGTTTGAAACCGTTAGTGGTCAGGCTAAAAAGCAACACATCAACAAATATTTATTAATGAGATGCTAATAGAAACAAAGAACTTAAAACTCATTCCTTGCGATGCTGAAATATTGCATTCAGCTATTCAAGGAAATGAATTTATTGCCCACAAACTGAATGTGACAGTTCAGGATAATTGGACAGAATTTGGTATTGGACCATTACAATATTCACTTGACAAACTTACTGAAAGTGAAGACGAGAAAGGTTGGTTAACATATTTTCCAATTCACAAGCATGACAACAGATTAATTGGAAATGGTGGATATAAAGGAAAACCGACAACTGATGGAACGGTTGAACTTGGGTATGAAATTGCACCAAGCTATCGTAATCTTGGACTTGCGTCCGAAATGACAAATGGATTGATTAAAAATGCTTTCAATGACCAGAGAGTGAAATCAATTATTGCCCACACACTTAGAGAAGAAAATCCATCTACTAAGATTCTGAAGAAATTTGGATTTGAATGGATTGAAGAAATCTATGACCCTGACGATGGATTCATTTGGAAGTGGGAATTAAAAAGACATTAAAACAACATGCGCAATCCACTAACAGGGGTTTGAACGCAATGAGGGCAGAAGTGGTAAATTGAACATTTAAGCTTCTAATCCTTCGCTGCTGCATGGCCAAAATCCTAATGCCCAATTTGACCAGACCGAAACTTATACTATAATATGAAACGGATTGAAACAATACATTTATTCCCAAAATTGACAGAAGAACTTTTGGAATTATTACAAGGATTGGAAGCATCTGATTGGTTAAAGCCGTCACCAATCAATGGAAGAACCGTTAAAGATTTGGTTTCACATTTAATTGACGGTTCATTGAGAAATTTATCTTTTCAACGAGACAATTTTACAGATGATACAAATGTACCAAATATTAATTCATACAAGGATTTAGTTGACTTTATTCAAAAACTAAACAAAGAGTGGATGATTGTTTCACGGAGATTAAGTCCTCCAATTCTTATTGATTTGTTACAATATGCTGATAAACAATTTTATGAGTTTTTGAAAAATAAAAATCCGAATGATAAGGCAATATTTTCAGTCGCGTGGGCAGGAGAAGCAGAATCTCAAAATTGGTTTGATATTGCAAGGGAATATACAGAAAAATGGCATCATCAAATGCAAATCAGATTGGCTCTTAACAAACCAATTTTATTAAATACGGAATATACAGAACCATTATACGATACATTTATGATTGCTTTACCTCATTTGTTCAGAGAGTTTAGTGATTTTGAGAACAACACTAAAATTAAAATTAGTTTGACAGGCAAATTAAATAAAAGCTGGGTAATTGAATGGAAAACAGACAAATGGATTTTTGCAGACTCCATTAATTCAAAAATTTACACTTCGATTGAACTACCCGATGATATTGCATGGATAATTTTCACAAACACGGACAGAGAAAAAGATAAATACACAACAAATATTAAGATAAATGGAGACAAATCAGTTGGATTAAAATTGTTAGAATTGGTAACAGTAATGAGTTGAAAGTAAATTGAAAACAGAGCATAACTTGCAATATATATTAATTGCAGTGATTGTAGGTTATTTATGGGTTGTAGCCCGCGCCAACTTTTGTGTAACATGACAGTGAATCATCCGCAATCGGCAACTTTGCATGCCGCCACCATTAGTCAGAATTTAAAAAAGGACGACAAGCTGCAAATACTGCTACCGTACGCAAAATAGCCGTTATTCTTTGAAACATGGCAAATAAAAAATAGCAATACCTGCCCAAAACTAAATACATTTTCCTGAATGGAAAAAGAAAACAAATTGCATTGAAAGAAAGAAAATTGTAAATTTGGTCTTGATCCCAATGATCTTGGAATCTTTTCTCAAGACAGATACCCCGAAAAATGTAATATGAAATCGCCTAATATTCAAACAGTTAATTATCGTAAATTAGAATTAAAAGACAACCTTACTACTCAGATTTTAACTCAATATCTTCTGTTGAATGTGGAAAAATGAAATAAATTGCAATTCCCAGATAGATAGCAAATGAGAGATAGGGATGTATAAATGAACCTATTGCTCCTGCTAAATAAAGAACCGGACCAAATATGATTGAAAATATTGTTCCTTTTTTAAATTTTGAAATATCAATTTCAGAACTTAGTAATGACTTTCTGTTTGCAGCATATATCCGCATCAACGAGAAAGTTAGTGCCATAAACATCATTACAATTCCATATAGCAAAACAGCCATTTGATTGTCTGGATAGTCGCCCAAAACAGCAGTTGGAAATGGAATGAAAGAACACCACATTAACAAAATTGCATTCCACCAAAATAAACCATGATTAAAAATATAGAATATCTTGAATAGCCGATGATGATTTACCCAAATCACACAAACCGTAAAGAAACTGATGATCCAACTTATAAATTTAGGAAGCAACCCGATTAATGCTTTTAATAAATCACTACTATTGTCGTGTAGATCAATATGCGGAACTTTGATTTCAAGAACCAGTAATGTTACAATAATAGCGAAAACCCCGTCAGAAAAAGTTTCCACACGGGATTTCGAGAAGTAATTCTTAATATTTTCCATAATTTTATTTTTCCAAATATCCCCAAACAAAATTTGGATGATGACCATTCATACGCACCATTTTGACCCATAATAAAGTCATATGTTCTAAATGTAATGCTTGTGTTATGTTTCCTGTATCTTTGGCAAAATAACCTAATTCTTCGATGAGTTTTGAAACTTGCTTTTTAGCATCTTCAGAGTTTCCACAAATAAGCATTGCGGGTTTTACATTGTACATTGGGAAAGAACTATCTATAAAATTTTCAAAACCATAAATAGTAAATGCCTTCACCACTTTTGCATCAATCGCCAATTCCTGAACAACTTCCGAACCAGATTTTACACTATTCAAACCATGAGAAATTCCCGCACCGACAGGATTAGTGCAATCAACTAAAGGTTTGCCATTAAACTTTATTCCTTTGAGAGCTGTTTCGTTTGCCTGATATGGTGTGGCTAAAAAAATAATTTCGCATTCGTTTACTGCATCCTGCACATTTTTAACAACAAAATTCGGATTTCGCATTTTAGCAACCTTAACACTTTCCGAATGTGCATTATTGTTGGCTACAATAATTTCGTAACCCAATTTTTGAAGGTTATTTGCAATTGCAAATCCCACATTTCCAATTCCTATAAATGCTATTTTCATTGTTGCTATTTTTTTGAATTAATAAATTTCACGGCTTCATCTGCTATTATTTTATGCACCTTTGCACTTGCCGAAACTGCCCACCAATTCATAAATTCATCAGGATTTAATCCTTTACTTTTATTTGGAATTGGCACATTTGTTTTTTCCAAAGGATTCACGAAATTAATAATATCCAATGGTAAATACGCATCTGTAGATTTAATGCCATATTCGGCTGGATTCATTCCGACTTTTGTAAAAACACTTGCACCATCAAACTTGTAAAACTTCACATTTGAGTTTTGATAACTGTTCTCAATTTCTTGTAGTCCCTGATTCAACTCTGTACAAAGTTGTGAAGCCATATTTTGTTTTTCTGTGCCAAAATAACCGGGCGAATAACTCATATCAGGCATTGTACCTACAAAAATATTTGAAGCCCCTGATTTTACAAGTAATTCAATTGCTTGTTTATAGTTATTTGAAGGCGGATATATTTTTAGATCAGGTTGGCCGTACTCAAGGTAATTTCCAATGTCATGTCCTCCAGCCCATAATACGAATAGTGTTTTATCATCAATAATAGGATCAGTTGCTAAATAAGCTTTTACCTGTGCCAACATTCCCGATAATTCGATATTACTATCAAGTTGTAAAACCGTTTTTAATGGTTCATTTATGTTATAATGCCCGGTAGTTGCACCACCCATTGCATAATTATTTGCTAATGAAATTGGTAAATGCAATGCATCAGCAAAATGTTCTACCCAAACTTTACCATTAGTCCACCTACTCTCGTAAAAACCAGCATCAGCAGGTGGATATTTATAATTTGTAATTTTACCCCATTTCCCCATGTCATTTAAGCCATCGCCGAAAACGACCATACTTGTAAATTTTTGTTCCATATTACTATTTGTTTTAACTGTTTGACTACTTAGAAGTACAATTGCAACGATAGCATTCAGGGCTGATTTGAAATTCATTTTGCTCATAAATAATATTTTTTTGGGTTGCAAAACTAAATCTACAGTATTATTTTTGCAAGTAGGTACTATTTGGTAATGTAGGAACTAAAAAGTAACTAATGCAGAATATTAAAGGTTTATAAATCAATAAATATGGTTACAAGTGAAAATTATTTATCATGTCCACTAACCAGTGCAATGGAAATAATTGGTGGCAAGTGGAAAATAGTAATTTTAGGTCATTTATTTACCGGCGTAAAGCGATTTGGTGAACTAAAACAACTAATGCCTGGAGTTACTCAAAAAATGCTTACTCAGCAATTAAGAGAGTTGGAGACTGACGGACTGTTGCATCGTGAGATTTACAAAGAAATACCCCCGAAGGTAGAATATAGTTTAACTGAAAGTGGAAAATCACTTGAACCTATATTGAAAGAATTATGTATTTGGGGAATGCAATTGATTGAAAAGAATAACGACACCAATTAAGCAGTATTCATTGGGGTTTAAGTGATTAGGCGAGGTTTCTGCTCCGCTTCAAAATTCGTTATCGGGTGAAAGTGCCGAAACCCGCAATCCCTCAGCTGGACAAGCAAGAACCAAAGAGGAAAATGATCTAAGAACCCCGAGCCGCTCCGCTACGGGGTTCGACCCCGTTGGATTTACATCCTACGGGGTAAATATTCTGTGCGGTTTTAATTCTACATCAAATTTCTTAAAGTTCTGCCTAAAAATACACGAATTCAATTTTTAAGCACTTTTGTATTTTATTCTTACCTTGCAAAAAAAACACCGGATGAAGAAACATCTGCATACAGCCTATATTTTCCTGATGGTTTCAATAACTGTCATTATTTCCGTTTACCTGTTTTATATCGGACTCTCCTATTATACGACATCACTGGAAGAACGTTTTTATCACTCCGATCATCAACTACTGAAACCCAATGGTTTGTACGGACATGGTTTAGGCATCATAGGTACATTATTGATCATTATTGGAGTTTTTGGATATATGGCGAGGAAAAGGATGAAAATTTTATCCCGCATCTGGATCCTGAAACACTGGCTGGAATTTCATATATTCCTTTGTACTCTGGGATCCATTATGATCCTGTTTCACACAGCTTTTAAACTGGGGGGCATCGTATCGATCAGCTTCTGGAGCATGGTGGCTGTGATTTTAAGCGGTGTCATTGGTCGTTTCATTTATCTGCAGATACCGCGGACGATACAGGGAAGGGAATTGAACCTGAATGAGATCCGGGATGAAAAGGAGAAAATTCATTCCGTGATCAAAAACAATTTACCTGAAAGCACTTATCATGAGTTGTTGGATATGAATACTGTCAGAAAGAACAAAAACGGCTTTTTTGCCAGCTATTTTCTTGAAAGGAATCATATCAAACAAATCGGACGCAAATTAAGATCTTTTGAAATAACTCCACGTATCAGAAAAGAGATCCTTAACCAGTTTTCCCGGGAAGCTGCACTAAATAGAAAGATCCATCGTTTAGAGTTAATGCAAAGGCTTTTCCGATATTGGCACATCGCGCATCTGCCTTTTGCCCTGATCATGCTGATCATCATGGTCATTCATGTGACAGTGGCTTTATTACTCGGTTATAATTGGATATTTTGATGGAATCTTTATTGATTTATGGAATTGCAGGTTTGATCAGTGGACTGATCGTGTTGATCTATATCAGGAAACTGATCAGTGAATCCAGGTCTTCCCAACAGAAGATCGAAAAGGCGAAAGAAGAGGGTATCTACGAACCGGTTTCCCTGTATCCGTATATTGATCCAAACTCCTGTATCAGGTCAGGAGCATGCATAATGGCTTGTCCCGAGGAAGAGATCATAGGTATTCGCAACGGGCGGGCGACGCTTATCAATGCCTCAAGATGTGTGGGTCACGGCGCCTGCTTTCACGCTTGTCCGGTAGAGGCGATCACACTGCGCATTGGCACAGATAAACGTGGTGTGGACCTGCCTCATGTGAATCAAAACTACGAAACCAATATCCGTGGGATTTATATCGCCGGCGAACTGGGTGGTATGGGTCTGATCAAAAACAGTGTGGATCAGGGAAGGAAAGCTGTGGAAAATATCGCAAAAACCATAGAAAAGGGTCACAAGGCAACTTATGACCTGATCGTTATCGGAGCCGGACCTGCTGGCATTTCAGCATCATTACAGGCAAAAAAATCGGGTTTGAATGTGCTCACATTGGAACAAGATACACTTGGGGGTACTGTCTATAATTTTCCAAGGGCTAAAGTGGTGATGACCAACCCGATGGAATTGCCAGGATATGGTAAATTGAAGTTTTTTCAGACCAGCAAAAAGGAATTGCTGGATATCTGGAATGATGCGATTCAAAAGAATGATTTGGAAATCGTTGAAAATTGTAAAGTGGAAAGCATTTTACTCGAAAATGAGTTTTTTACTTTAACAACCAATAAAGTTATAAATTATACCACCCATCGGGTGTTGATCGCCATCGGGAGGAGAGGAACTCCCAGAAAATTGGGTGTCAAAGGAGAAGACCTTGAAAAAGTTGCCTATAAACTGCTAGAACCTGAACTGATCCGGGACAAACATATTTTAGTGGTCGGAGGTGGAGATTCCGCTATCGAAAGCGCTTTATTGCTCGCGGAGCAAAATAGCGTGACACTTTCATACAGAAGTGAAAAATTCAGCCGGCTTAAACCTAAAAATCTGGAGAATATTGTAAATGCTCAAAAAAACGAGATAATTGAAGTGATCCTTGAATCAAATGTAAAAGAAATTACAGAAACAGACGTTTTCTTAGAATTAAAATCAAAGGAAATATTTACCTTAAAAAATGATTTAGTGTTTATTTTTGCAGGAGGAGAGCTGCCAACAAGGTTTTTGGAAAATGCAGGGATACAGATTTCCAAAAGATTTAATTACACTTTGTTGTCTCACAAAAAATAATTTGAGAAGAATAATATCATATAAAAGATTTAATTTCAGCTTTTTGGTATTTGCCATCATGTTGATGCAAAGTTTTGCTGCTGCAGGGCAATTGTCGCCCGGCAAACTGGCAAAAGCGCACACCCATCTGGAAGGTTTGAGCAATTGTACCAAATGCCATGAGCTTGGTGAAAAGATCTCTGAAAAAAAATGCCTTGGATGTCATAAAGAACTCAACACAAGGATTTCTCAAAATAAAGGTTATCACGCCTCAAAAGAAATAAAAGGCAAATCCTGTATCAGTTGCCACAGTGATCACCACGGAGTGAATTTCGAAATGATCCGTTTCGACAAAAAAACATTCAACCACAAACTGACAGGCTATGAACTCAAAGACAAACACAAAATAGAAGATTGCGCAAAATGCCATCGGGATCAGTACATTATAGATCCTGCAATCAAAAAACTCAAAAAAACTTTTCTCGGACTGGATCAAAAATGTCTGAGTTGTCATGAGGATTACCATCAGAAAACCTTATCCAACGACTGTGCCAAATGCCATGATTACAAAGGTTTTAAGCCTGCGCCTCTTTTTAAACATGACAAAACCGGATTCCCGCTCCTGGGAGCTCACGAAAAAGTAAAGTGCGAGTCCTGCCACAAGAAAGAAGTCAGAGGTGGTCAGGAATTTCAAAAATTCACGGGAATACCATTCAAAAACTGTAATGCTTGCCATCAGGATCCACATAAAGGAGAATTCGGACAAAACTGCAAAACCTGTCACACCGAAATCTCTTTTCACCAGGTCAAGGCAAATTCCGGATTCAATCACAGTCTGACAGGTTTTGATTTGAAGGGAAAGCATAAAACCATAGACTGTAAAGCTTGCCACGATAACCGGGCGGGGACCAACGGCAGTTATAAGGAATTTGAAAATGTTCAGACTGTTTCCTGTTTACTCTGCCATAAGGATGAACACGACAAAAAATTTGGAAACTCCTGTGACGAATGCCATGATCAGTTCAGCTTTAAGATCAGGAACGGATACACGGGTTTTAACCACAGTTTAACTGGTTTTAGCCTTGAAAACAAACACCAGGCTGTGGATTGTAAAAAATGTCATACCGGGGCAAAAATGACAGATCCGCTGCTGCATAATCACTGCACCGACTGCCATACAGATTACCATAAGGGCGATTTTTTGAATACGCCGTACACGGATTGTGCATCCTGTCATGCTACCACAGGTTTTAATGAAAGCAGTTTTGACTTTGAAAAACACGAAAAGTCCTCTTTTCCCCTAAGCGGAGCACACATGGCTACACCTTGTATTGCCTGCCATAAAAAAACCGACACCTGGAAATTCAGGGATATCGGAACCAAATGTGCCGATTGTCACAACAATATCCACGATGGATTTATAGACGTAAAATATATACCAGACAACGATTGTCGCAGATGTCATGACGATCAGACCTGGAAACAAATAAGCTTTGAACACGATCAAACCGGTTTCCGACTGGAAGGAAAACACAAGGTGACTTCATGCCGGAATTGTCATTTTGAATACAACAATGGTCAATTGGTCACACAGAAATTCAAATTTACAGACAATAGTTGCGTATCTTGCCATCAGAATGTCCATGATGTTCAGTTTGAAGTGGATGGAAAAACGGATTGCAAGCGTTGTCACGGTTTTGAAAAATGGGATCGAAGCAACTTCAATCACGATAATGCTGCTTTCAGGCTGGAAGGAGCTCATGTGCAGCTATCCTGCGAGAAATGTCATCATAAAGAGGTTAGGAACGGGAAAGAACTGGTGGTTTATAAAACAGGTAAATTAACATGCGCAGATTGTCACAAATAATTCTGATCCTCATTTTCGGGTCAGCCCTCTGGGGTCAGTCACCGCACGGGGACAGGCTGGTTATTGACTGTGCTTCATGCCATTCACCGGAAAACTGGACTTTCAACAGAAAAAATGCTGCTTTTTCTCATGACATTACCCGGTTCTCACTTAAAGGCCAACATAAAGAACTGGATTGCAAATTATGCCACTCCAGCCTGATCTTTGACCAGGCAAATCCGGATTGCAATTCCTGTCACAACGATATCCACCAGCAAACAGTTGGTAACGACTGCGCCAGATGTCATAACCCGAATAGCTGGATCGTGACCAATATTTATGAGGTTCACGAAAGGACCAATTTCCCTTTGATCGGTGTGCATAAAAGTGTAAATTGCATAGAATGTCACCAAAATGCATCAAATAACTTATTTGAACCTTTAGATATAAATTGTGTCGGCTGTCATTCAAAGGAATATCAAATGACCTCCAGGCCAAATCACAAATTGAGCGGGTTTTCAGAGAATTGTTCAGATTGCCATGACCTTATTTCACATGACTGGAAAAGCAATGGTGTCAACCACAGTTTTTTCCCATTGGAAAAAGGACACCACATTATGGATTGTGCCGCTTGCCATAAAAATGAAAATTATAAGATCATTTCGAATGACTGTGTGAGTTGCCATCAGGCTGATTACGATAATACCGTCAATCCAAATCATAAATTGAGTGGGATTCAAACAGATTGCAAATCTTGCCATACTACCGATCCCGACTGGAATCCGGCCAATTTCAAAGATCATGACGGTTTGTTTTTTCCGATATATAGCGGAAAACACAAAGGAAAATGGGACAATTGTACCGAATGCCATGAAAATCCCTCTGATTATTCTGTTTTTTCATGTACCACCTGCCACAAAAAGAATGGTACGGATAATGAACATGATGATGTTCCTGGTTATCATTATGATAGCGGAGCTTGTCTGGCCTGTCATCCGACAGGAAATGAAGGTAGTATTTTTAATCATAACACTACCGGTTTTCCATTAACCGGTGCTCATAACACAGTCAGTTGCCAGGAATGCCACACCAATGGTTACAAAGGCACTTCAACCGCATGCAATTCATGCCATCAGGGTGATTATGATGCCAGCCTAAACCCGGCTCACCCAAACCTGGGCTTATCAACTGATTGTGCTCAATGCCACACGACTCAACCGGACTGGAAACCAGCGACTTTCGAAATTCATAATAATTTCTATGTGTTGAACGGTAAACACTCAGCCATCGCAAATGATTGTGCAAAATGTCACAATGGTGATTACAACAATACACTCAACAGTTGTTTCGGATGCCACAGTGAAGATTATAATTCAACTACAAATCCTGATCATAAAGCTGCTTTATTCCCGCAGGACTGTGCGAGCTGTCACAGCGAGACCGCATGGGAGCCTTCCACATTTAACCATGACGGGCTTTATTTTCCGATTTACAGCGGAAAGCATAAAGGTGAATGGGATCAATGTACGGACTGCCATCAGGTAGCAGGGGATTTCAAACAGTTCACCTGTATCAGTTGTCATCAAAATCCGGCTACCAACGAAGAGCATATGGGCGTTTCCGGTTACTTTTATTCAGACAATGCCTGCCTGGCCTGCCACCCCTCAGGAGATGCAGATGCGGTGTTTGATCATAATACTACCGGTTTCTTCCTTACAGGTGGTCATAGCGGAATAGATTGCGCCAGTTGCCACGCATCTGGTTATGAAGGTACATCCCCCGATTGTGCTTCCTGTCATACAGCTGATTATAACCTGAGCCAGAATCCTTCTCATACTACATTGAATCTGGGTACAGATTGTGCGGCATGTCATACGACACAACCCGGATGGAATCCGGCCCGTTTCGAGGTACACAATCAGTTTTATCCCTTGAATGGCGCTCATGCAGCCATTGCAAACGATTGTGCAGCCTGTCATTCAGGTAATTACAACAGCACACCTAATACTTGTTTTGGCTGTCATTCAGCAGATTATAATACGACAAGTGATCCCAATCACGTTTTGTTGCAGTTTCCTGACGATTGTGCGTCCTGTCATAGTGAAAACGCCTGGACGCCTTCGACTTTCAATCACGACGGACAATATTTCCCGATTTACAGTGGAAAACATAAAGGGGAATGGGATCAATGTATGGATTGTCATAATAACCCGGGTGATTTCGGACAATTTACCTGTATAAATTGTCATACCAACCCTGAAACCAACGAAGAACATGAGGATGTTCAGGGTTATTTCTACAGCGATGCGGCCTGCTTCGCATGCCATCCCACCGGTGAAGCAGATGATCTCTTTGATCATAGCAGCACCGGATTTCTTTTATCCGGAGGTCATGGTGGATTAGATTGTATCTCTTGTCATGCAGGAGGTTTTAGCGGAACTTCATCTCAATGTGTTTCCTGCCATCAGAATGATTATGATCAAACCGATGATCCGGCGCATGGATCACTGGGGATAAGCACAGAATGCAGTGAATGTCACACCACCAATACGGGTTGGAGTCCGGCAAGTTTCAGCATGCACAACGACTTTTATCCAATTTTGGGAGCACATACAGCCATTTCGAATGATTGTGCGGCCTGTCACGCAGGCAATTATACCAACACGCCTAATACCTGCATTGGCTGCCATCAGACAGACTTTAACAATACCAGCAATCCTAACCACGGAGCCAATGCATTTCCAACCGATTGTGCTGTTTGTCATACTCAAAATGCCTGGACTCCTTCCAACTTTGACCATGCCATTGTATACCCCCTGACAGGAGCGCATGCTGCCGTGGCACAGGATTGTGCACTTTGTCACAACGGAAATTACAATAACACACCCAACAATTGTCAGGATTGTCACCAAACAGATTTCAACAACACCTTGAATCCAAACCATGGCGCACTTGGCTTCTCAACGGATTGTTCAAGTTGTCACACAACAAATTCCGGCTGGAGTCCTGCTTTCATGCCCGAGCATAACACTATTTACCTGATCGAAGGTGCTCACACTTCTCTTGACTGTGCCGCTTGCCATAATGGAAATTATAACAATACACCAAACACCTGTTTTGGCTGTCATGCCGAAAATTATGCCGGTACAACCGAACCCAATCATGCTGCAGCAGCGTATCCGGAAAATTGTATCATTTGTCATAGCCAGAACGGTTGGTCTCCTGCAAGTTTTAACCATAATGCTGTTTATCCGCTTACAGGCGCTCATGCTTTGATCGCAGAAGATTGCGCTTCATGTCACGAAGGATCTTACAGCAATACACCAAATACCTGTCAGGAATGTCATCAGGACCATTACAATGCTACGGTCAATCCAAATCATTTAAATCTTGGTTTTTCCAACGATTGTGCTTCTTGCCACACCACTGATCCGGGCTGGAATCCGGCTTTGATGCCTGATCACAACGAATATTATGTGATCGAAGGCGCTCATACAACCCTGGATTGTGCAGGTTGCCATAACGGAAATTATAACAACACGCCCAATACATGTTTTGGCTGTCATGCGGAAAATTACAATAGCACTTCAGATCCGGATCATCAGGCTGGAGATTATCCGAATGATTGTACGATCTGTCATAGTCAAAACGCATGGTCGCCGGCAAATTTTGATCATAATACCATTTATCCACTCACAGGCGCTCATGCTTTGATCGCAGAAGATTGCGCTTCATGTCACGAAGGATCTTACAGCAATACACCAAATACCTGTCAGGAATGTCATCAGGACCATTACAATGCTACGGTCAATCCAAATCATTTAAATCTTGGTTTTTCCAACGATTGTGCTTCTTGCCACACCACTGATCCGGGCTGGAATCCGGCTTTGATGCCTGATCACAACGAATATTATGTGATCGAAGGCGCTCATACAACCCTGGATTGTGCAGGTTGCCATAACGGAAATTATAACAACACGCCCAATACATGTTTTGGCTGTCATGCGGAAAATTACAATAGCACTTCAGATCCGGATCATCAGGCTGGAGATTATCCGAATGATTGTACGATCTGTCATAGTCAAAACGCATGGTCGCCGGCAAATTTTGATCATAATACCATTTATCCACTCACAGGCGCTCATGCTTTGATCGCAGAAGATTGCGCTTCATGTCACGAAGGATCTTACAGCAATACACCAAATACCTGTCAGGAATGTCATCAGGACCATTACAATGCTACGGTCAATCCAAATCATTTAAATCTTGGTTTTTCCAACGATTGTGCTTCTTGCCACACCACTGATCCGGGCTGGAATCCGGCTTTGATGCCTGATCACAACGAATATTATGTGATCGAAGGCGCTCATACAACCCTGGATTGTGCAGGTTGCCATAACGGAAATTATAACAACACGCCCAATACATGTTTTGGCTGTCACGGAGATGATTATAGCGCAACATCCGATCCGAACCATGCCGCTGAACAATTCCCTTTAGATTGCGCCAGCTGCCATTCCCAAACTGCCTGGACGCCTTCAACTTTTGATCATAACAATTTCTATCCCTTGACAGGAGGACATGCTTTGGTAGCCAATAATTGCAGTCTGTGCCACAATGGCAATTACACCAATACTCCAAACTTATGCAGCGATTGTCATACTGCTGACTTTATAGCCACGACCAATCCGAATCACAATGCGCTCGGATTGCCGATGGAGTGTGCGATGTGTCATACGACTGAACCACAATGGAATCCTGCGCAATTTCCAATTCACAACGATTTTTATGTTTTGGAAGGGGCACATATTGGTTTGGATTGTGTGAGTTGTCATGGAGGCAATTACAATACGACACCGAATACCTGCTTTGGTTGCCATGCTGCAGACTACAATAACACGACCAATCCAAATCATATGGCAGCACAATTTCCAACAGATTGTACGAATTGTCACACTCAAAATAGTTGGACGCCGTCTACTTTCGACCATGATGACATGTATTTTCCGATTTATTCCGGAAAACATGAAGGTGAATGGGATCTGTGTTCGGATTGTCATATCAATGGCAACAATTATTCCATTTTCAGTTGCATCAATTGCCATGAACATAACAACCAGGGAGAAGTGGATGATGACCATGATGAAGTAGATGGTTATGTGTACGAGAGCAATGCCTGTTATGCTTGTCATCCTGATGGAAATGACTGATTTATAAATTATTATGTTGAAAAAAGCTGTTATAGCCATACTTTTTTTAGTTCCTGTTTGGATGTTCGGTCAAACGGGTTTAAAGGTATTGGAAGGAACTGTTTCCTTTAAAAGCAGTGCAAATGTTTATGTAAAATTTATTTCGACGGAAGGAATTGAATTAGGAGATACGTTGGAATACTTTGATGGCCAAAAATATAATAAGTCGCTGGTTGTTAAGCAAAAATCCAGTACTTCCTGTGTCACTGAAAACACAGGTACTTATACCTTAAATATGGGAGACAAAATATTTTTCAGAAAAAATATCCCTTTATTAACACCGGAACCAGCAGTTTCAGCCCTTGATTCTGTATTAACTAAACCCCCGATTTCGCCGGCACAAACTTTGGATTCATTGGATGAACCAGAAATAAAAACTAAATCAAGAAAAGAACTGATCTCGGGTAGATTAAGTCTGTCTACCAACGCTGATATTTTTTCGACTTCGGATAATTACCAAAGGGTCAGAGCCGGATTTTCTTTCAATGTAGCCAATATAAAACAATCGGCTTTTTCCACCCAGACTTATCTGACATACCGTCGTCGATATGGGATCGATCAGCTGGAACATGACCTATTCAACGATTTGAAAGTCTTTACATTGGCTGTTCAGTATGCGCCGGGTGAACAGTACAGCATCTGGCTGGGTAGAAAAATGAATCAACATGTGGCCAACATGGGTGCAATTGATGGTTTCCAGGCAGAATACAGGATCAAGCGTTTTACCCTTGGTACGTTTATCGGAACACGTCCAGATTTTACTGATTTCTCATTTAATTATTCCCTTCCTCAGTTTGGTGCATATATCGTCAGGAAAGATGAATTTAAACACGGGATAGCCTCAACGACCCTGGCCTTCGCTGAACAAATGAATGATTTCCTGACTGACAGAAGGTTTTTATACGTCCAACATAACAGCACACTTTTTAAGCGACTCAATTTGTTCTTTTCTTCAGAGCTCGACCTGTTTTCAAAAGTTGACAGCCTGTCATCAGGTCAGTTCAGGCTGACCAGTCTATATTTTTCTGCAAGATATCGAATTGCCAAAAATCTGAGTTTATCCACTTCCTATGATAACCGCCGAAATGTCATTTATTACGAATCATACCAGACCCTTGTTGAACAACTATTGGCACAGGAAACCAGACACGGGTTAAGATTTCAGGTCAACTACAGCCCAGTTAAAAACATTTCCGTAAATGCTTCCACGTTTCTAAGATTTCAGGGTGAAGACGCCAATCTTACCTCCAATTATGTTTTGAATATCCATATCAACAGGATACCTTTGGTAGAGTCATCCGTCAGTTTTACAGGCAATTACATTCAATCGGGATATTTTGCCGGAACGATCCTTGGAGGAAGGCTATCCAACAGTTTTGCAAAAGGAAAACTAAACCTGGAATTGACCTACAGAAATGTAAATTATCTTTTCAGTTACTCAGAAACGCCACTGATTCAGCATATTGCCGGAACAAATATCAGTTACAATCTGTTAAAAAGAACAAGTCTGATGCTTAGTTATGAAGCGACATTTGACAAAAACTCAACGGATTTTCACAGATATTATATTACTTTTGTCCAGCGTTTTAAAAACTAAAAAAACTATGTTTAAATATATCTTTATTGCCGTAATGGTTTTTGGCCTGATTTCCTGTGATTCAAAACCCAAACTCGTTTCGCCGAATGCCATAAATCAACCTGCGCCAGGTAGCCAAAAACAGGAGAATTCTATGCCTTCTGCGGACGATCAGGAAGTTCATCAGGTCGAAGCAAATGAAATTCTGCATACTGAGCGGTATACCTACCTGAATGTCACCGAAGGAAAAAGAAAATTCTGGATTGCAACCGCCAAAATGGATGCAGAAAAAGGTAAGAAATATATGTACCGTGGAGGACTTCTGAAAGTCAATTTTGAGAGTCAGGATTTTAAAAGAACCTTTGACACCATATATTTGGTTCAACAGGTGATCGACAGCCAACAACATCCTTCCGGCGATATGCCCGCTTCAACTGAAACAACCAGCCAATCAGGAAAATTTGCTCCCGCGCCCAAAATCGAAGGCGTTGTCAAATTGTCTGCCCTCTTCAGCAACATGGCTAAATACAATGGCAAAACGGTCAAAGTCACCGGAGAAGTGATAAAAGTCAATAACGGGATCATGGGAAGAAACTGGGTTCACATCCGGGAAAAAGGAAATGAGAAGGATCTGACCATAACAACCAACGATGTGATCCAACTCGGTGAAAATGTCGCCTTTGAGGGAAAAATTGCCCATAAAAAGGATTTTGGTTCCGGATATTTCTACGACCTTATCATGGAAGAAGGTAAACGGTTGAAATAGAATTCCCAGTATACCATCTGTTTACAACAATCTGCTAATTTCATTTTTTTTTATATCCCAGGTATGCAAAAGGATGCCCTGTAAAACTGTGGTCATAATTTGATCATGTATTCAAAAAATGAGTCTGCTCCTAAAAGTCTTTGCCCCCTAAATCCCCTTTAAAGGGGACTGTTAATTTGTTGGTTTTCATTCATTTCCCTTTAAGGGTTGGGGCCAAAAACGATTGAAAATCAACAAATTGGACTTTTCGGAGCAGACTCAAAAATTGAATATTTTGGGTTATAATCGGTAATATTATATACAAATTTACCGATTATAACCTCAATATTTAACTTTTTCCTGAATGCTCTGGTTTGTGAACCTTTTATTGGTTAAACCATACCCGAAGCCAAAATCAATATCAACAGTTGCGCTATCAGAATTCTCATGATGGTTGCCATCGGGTAAACCGTCACGTATGATTGGGTTGGAATATCCGAATTAAAATATTGATTGCTGAATGACAATGCTGCCGGATCTGTGTAGGTAGCGCTCATGATACCTATCAGTTTCAGAAAATTGATCTTCATCACAAATCTCCCGATGATCACCATGAAAATCAAAGGAATAAAAGTGATCAGCGCTCCGTAACCAATCCATTCCCATCCGTTGTATGTAACAAAGTTTTCATAAAAGTGCTTCCCGGCATAAATACCAACCGTTGCAAAAAACAACGAGATCCCCATATCTTTCATAAAATGGATCGCACCGTGATTGATATACGTGTGTATCATCCCTATACCGCCATATCTGCTTAAGAATAGGGCTACCAATAGTGGTCCGGCAGCAAACCCCAGTTTGATCGGAACCGGGAAGGACGGTATCAGGAAAGGAATAGACCCTACGATGATGCCCAATATCAACCCGCCAAATATGGAGAAAAAATCAGGTTCGAGCAATTTCTTCTCAGAATTACCAATCATTTTTTCAGCCTGCTGAACTGACCATTTATTGCCCACAACAGCAATTTTATCACCGAAGAACAAATTTAACTTCGGATGTGCCAGCAATTCCCTGCCGGATCTGAAAATCCTTGTAACTTTCAGATCATAACGGTTGTACATATCAAGGTCTTCCAGAGTCTTGTGTACTACTGCATTATTGGTAACGATCAGTGTTTTAGCGATGATGCCTTCCTCTTTCTCAACCATCGTATCTGATGATTCCCGTCCAAGATAAGCTATGATCTTATCAAGATCATCCTTATATCCGACCATCATCAGCACATCCAGGAATTCCAGGACTGTCTCTGCAGATGGTGAAAGGACTTGTGTGGAACCGGTTCGCTTTAGCCTGGAAAAAATAACTTTTTCCTTTCCAAACATGTCAACGATCTCTTTTAAAGTTTTTCCAACCGGCTCTTCATTGGTGATCCTGACTTTCTTGACAATCGGAACCGACTCGTTCGAAACAGATTCTGTAATAAAGGCATCATGCTCTTTTTTGATGTCAATTCTAAGTAATTTCTTGGCCATGATCATCAGGAGAATAATTCCAAAAACACCAAATGGGTAGGTAATGGCATAAGCGACTGCCGGATCAGCGAATTTTCTGTCCGGAAACTGTTGCTGAAATTCCACCAATACAGATTTTGCCGCTCCAAGTCCCGGAGTATTGGTGACTGCGCCTGACATCATCCCGACCACATTCTCTATAGACTGTCCACTCACCATAAAAATAATGATCGCAACCAAACCTCCTAACAATATGGTGAAAATAGCCAGCAAATTGAATTTAAGCCCATCGTTTTTGAGAGATGAGAAAAAGGAAACCCCCACCTGAATACCGATTCCATATACAAAAAGAACCAGGCCGAAATCTCTTAAAAACTCAAGAGTGTTGTGTTCTACAGTATAACCATAATGACCCAGGATCAAGCCGGAAAACATTATGGCCGACATGCCGAAAGAGATTTTCCTGATTTTCAGGTTGCCCATAAAAATCCCTACGGCCACAACCAGCATCACCACAATCAATGATTGCGTAACACTCGGATGGTCTGTAGGCTTTATCAATGTTAAAATTGTATCTATCATGTTTCTTGATTCAATAATCGAATTGCAAAATTATAATTCGTTTTTTAGAAAGAACACTATTAATACTAAAATTTTATTTTTTTTCTATCAATATTTTTGGAATAAATGATAAGTTATAAAATAAAACTTGTGGTTGTTTTTTCATCAATTCCTTTCAGGTAATGACAACGATCTCAATTATCTTATCATCGTTTAAGTTCTGTAATTTTATACTTTTGCAATCTACCGGTTAATTTTTACTTATTTAATAAATAACTTAGTACGTTAAAAAGTTTAATAAAAACCAAAAATAAAAAACCAACACTACCAGAATCCACTATTAAATCGGAATATTCAAATGTATCAAAAAAATGGATTACCATAATGAACACCGGTGAAGTTTGGATTTTTATTGATTAAATAATGCAGCGTTTTATATTTGAAATCAATCTTTAAACACTAAATATGTATGCACATTCTGACAACAATTTTTCCTTTGGTCTCATTATTTTTGTTGTGGATCCTTGTCGGTGATATACATTTTTCGTGTTTATTTTTATTTGAATATAGTTAAATTGATCATAAATATAAGCTGGCAGGTAGACTGGTTATTTAGTACTTTTCATCTGGCAATCAGTTATGCTTTTAGCAAATTCAAAATAATAGTACATGACATTCCAACTGAATTCAAAAATACTTCTTCCCGGCATCCTACTCTTTTTATCGTTCGAGTTGTTTTCCCAAAACTGTCTTTACCTTGCCTATGATGGTTTTCAATATGATCAGAATATACCTTTGAACGGGCTTTCTGGAGGTACCGGCTGGTTAGCACCCTGGGATGTTCAGGTGGGAAATACTGATATTCCCGGATACCAGACACAGGCACAATCTTTAGAATATTCAGATGTTCAGACAGCAGGTGGGAAAGCCATCGGTGGCAAAGATTATCTGACAGCAGGAAGATTTCTGGATGCCGGAGATGATGGAGCTTTTGCTGCTTATGTGTCCACGGGTCAGACAGGTATTGGCACTTTGAGGGGTGATACATTATGGCATAGCGTCCTGCTTTCCAAAACGCAATCAAATGATCACGCTGTGAATGCTGTCCTCCATAATGGAAATGTTCCCTGGTATAGTAATTTCAGCGAAAGTCATCGGGTGGGCATAGGATACTTCGGAGATCAGTCCGATGTGAACGGAGAAAGACGCTGGACATTGCTGGTCGAAAACAATTACTACCAAACTACGGCCATTGCTTCAGGAACAGCGTTTTTTGTTGTCCGCATCATTTTTAGTGAAGAAAATACCCGCGTGGACCTATACCTGAATCCAGGGATGACCGGATTTGAAGGGCCACCTGAAACTGCTACCCTTTCCGTGCAGACCAATTCACTGCTCAATTTCAGAAGTTATGCAGTTTACCTGGGACATGCTCCGGGAAACGGGCAGATTGATGAACTCCGTTTTGCAGGATCCTGGACCTGTGTTACTCCGGATGCCGCTGTTCCCGTTAATCTGCCGCCAATTGCTGCTTTTGAAATGACTCCTGCTACCGGATCAGCCCCGATATCTGTTGAGTTCAACAGTGCTGATTCCTTTGATCCGGAAAATGGCACCCTCAGTTTTTTATGGAATTTTGGAGATGGGTCGGCTGGTTCAACTGCTGCTAATCCGGTTCATATATACGAGAACCTGACCGGAGAAATACCCGTTTCCCTCACGGTTACAGATCCTGAAGGTTTGAGCCAAACTTTCTACCTAACGCTGGTATTATTGAACGAATATGATACATACTCTTGCCAGGCTACTATAAGTTGTATCAATATGGCAAGTTGCGGAGAAAATGATGCCCGTATTCGTGTCAATGCCGGCAATCACACCATTCAAATGCGGGATTCACAGAACAACGCGCTCAGCCCGGTCAACGGTAATGAATTTCACAATCTTTCACCCGGCATTTATCAGCTTTTTATTGCGGGAAACGGAACTGCCTGTACTGATACTTTTCAAATATTTATCCGTACGGACAGCACCACATGCGAAAACTGGACTCCATCCGATTGTGCCATGGAAATCGGAACGAATATGTCCTCTTTTACCGATTGGAGTTTTGAAAGACCGATGAAAAATCTTTTCAAACACATCAGAAGCGATATATTGACTTACAGTGACTCACAGGGATGTTGGGATTGCGGAGTATTGGATGAAATGGAAATAGATCCGGACGGTTATCCGTTATACATTCCTCAAAACACATCGATCGGTGCCACCATGGTTCGATATGTGATTTCAGCCAACGGTGGAAATCTTCATCAGGATTCGGGTTATGTCCTGATTTATGACGGACAAGGTACGATTACTATCAACGGGGGCGTGAATATACTGTCATCTGCACCCGGAAGGATTGCTTTCAGTCCTCAAAACACCGGACATATCTGGATCCATATCACCTCCTCGATGAACGGGAACCATGTCAGGAACATCAGAGTCCTAAGACCTAACCATGAATTTGATAATCTTGCAGAACACCCATTTTATGAGGTATTTCTCGATAAAATAACCCCATTTACAGCTTTGAGATTTATGGATTGGGGAAGAACTAATAACAGTCCCCTAATTAACTGGAGTGAACGGGCAAATGAGGATTATTTTACTTACGGTACTTCCGCCGGTGTACCTTATGAAACCATGATCCAATTGGCCAATTATACTTCAAAGGATGTCTGGGTTTGTGTTCCACACATGGCTGATGATCAATTCATTACGCAGATGGCCATATTTTTCAGAGACCATCTGGATCCTACCCTGAAAATATATCTGGAATACTCCAATGAGGTTTGGAACTGGATTTTCGAACAAGCCCATTATAATAATAACAACAGACCCTTGAATCTGAGCTATGGCCGGGCCATGGCAGAAAAAGCAGGAAATGTTTTCAGGATCTGGCGTAACGTTTTTGCAGGACAGGAATGCCGGGTCAAAAGAGTATTGGGATTGCAGGGCGGATACAATGGCCTGAATGAGCAAATATTGTCTCAATTGCCTCAGGATGAATGGGATTATGGATCACCAACGCACTATTTTGGTTTGACTCATGGTTCGGAAGGAATACCGGAACTATTCAGCGGTAGTACAGTTCAGGATGTCATGACCAATGCCATGAATTCCTGGAACGGGTTCAGACCTTACATCAAAAATGATTACAACAATGTGTATCTTTTTGGAAAGGAAGTGATCACTTATGAAGGAGGACAGCATTTTGTGGGTAACGTTTTTGGTATTCCATACGATTACCAGGAAGCGATGTGGGAGGCACAATACAGTCCGGAAATGTATGACATGTATCGGGAGATCCATCAGACAATCCGGGCCTGGGGATGCAGGCTGGCAATGAATTTTACGCTGGCGTACGAACAGGAAAGCATTTATGGTTCCTGGGGAGCGCTCAGTGATATAGATATGCAGGCTCCTTATATGAATATTGCCCCGAAATACCAGGCATTGCTGGACGAGGCTGCTTCACCGGATTGCAGGCAACTTTTTTGGTGGGAAGGAAAACGATCTGCTGCCTGGTCTGACCCGTGCAACTGGGATCAGGGTGTTTTGCCGGGTCAGAGATCCACAGTTATTATCCCTGGTAATTCCGGTCATCAGCCGGAAGCAGATATAAATACGGCCATAAAATCATTAAATGTCCTTCAGCAAGGTATTTTGTCGATTTTAACCGGAGTTAGTCTTTCCCTTAAAGAATAAGTGGATGCTCTGATGTTCAAATGTTGATAATCCTGACATGCATCATCAGGAATGAGATGTTCTGGTGTTCTATCTATTAGTTTATCGCACCAGATCATTTTGGAATCAGATCTCCATAGCTATATAGCATCTGAATATCAGATCATTATATCATCTTAGCATCATAGCATCTGACCATCAGATCATCAGATCATTCGAAATTGTTCCTTTGTTCGAGCTGTCGAAGATCA
>ERZ761602.1028-NODE-1028-length-54327-cov-7.257812_pt1 | contig 54327 bp, 50 predicted proteins | sample MGYA00512165_ERZ761602 | MGnify/ENA primary metagenome ERZ761602 (study PRJEB28899, sample SAMN02445085) | bioreactor sludge metagenome | biome: EBPR sludge; isolation source: Thorneside wastewater treatment plant | place: Australia: Brisbane, Thorneside...
GTCAGTAGGTTTGTGTGGGGCTAGGCGATGATCACTTCGCCGCAGCCGCCGCCGATGATGGCCAGTTCCAGGTCAGCCAGTTCGCGGATGGCATCGGCTTCCACGGCGACCTTCTCGACTTCAATAACTTCTATCTTGTTGAAATCCATAGGATTCTCCTGAAAAATGGGCAGCAGAATACGCGCCCGTGACCGGCCGGTCGGGCAATTCCGGGTGCGCGTGGTTTGAGCTCTATTGGCCCTGCCAAGTCTTGTTTTGCCGGCCGTTCCCAATGAATGGTCTGCGACCGAAAAACTGTGGTAAAACTGTGACTTAGGTCACAATTCTTCTGAGCTTAATCAACTGCGGGATTTATAGCAATAAATGGCGCCCACAAGGTCCGCTGCACGTGAACTCGAGGAAGCCTTAGCGCGAGCTACGGCTTCGCACTCGACTTTGGGCACAGATGTAGTGCAAAACGCCGCCGACATAATCAAGGCCCACCTCAAAGCAGGTTCCTCGAATGCATCCGATGAAGTATCGGATTTACTCCGCTGCCTAAGGGAAATACCGGGCACTGACAATGCTTCGATACGCGTCGATGCCTTGATAGATGGCGCCCATTTCTTTTTTGTAACTGGCCAACCATACCTTTCGATTGAGCCAGCACGAAGCGCCGTTGTATTGGCAAAGCAGGCAAATCTAAGACCACTCCAGCGTAAGGCACTGACGGTCTTCGGTGTCATGAGCGCTGACACTGGAAATATTGCGCAAGCGGTTGAGGCCTATTCGGATGCGCTTGAGCTGGCCGAGTTCTTAGACGATCGGCAGGCAAAAGTTGTCGTTTGGGTGAACTTGGGGGTGGCCCTCTTCAACTGCGCGCAATATCGCGATGCGGTGATGTGCTTTGAGACCGCCATTCAACTTTCTGAAGGACGTAGCGAACTTTCGGCATTTCGAATCTCAGCACTTTCCAATATCGCTCTTTGCTCACTCCACCTTGAAGATTACGCCAGGGGGCTAAAGGCTGCCGAGACAGCGGTCAGTGAGAGCAAGGAACCTGTCTCAGCCGCTGACAAATTGGCGCGCGTACTTAGAGAGAACAACTACGTAAGACTCCTCCTGGAAGTCAATAACGTTGAACGCGCCAAAGAACGGTGCGCGATCGCCAAGAAGTACGCGAGTGAAAGCCATTCTGCTAGAGCCGAAATTGCCGCGGCTTTGGCTGAAGGGCTTTGCGAAGTTCAATCTGGTAAGGCGGATGTTGGGCTATCGCGTCTCAATTCGACCCTTGAACGCGCCCGCGTAATGAGGTCGATGCTCCGCGACACGTTGGCAGCCTTGGTAAAAGCATATGAAATGGCCGGGCAGCCCCAGCGCGCCTTGCTTTACTTGCGCGAAATGATGGAGGCGACGAGGTCAGCTCAGCAAGAAAGTGCACTTAAGCACTTAAAGCTGCATTTGGATCATTTGGGCATTGAGGGCGTTGAAACGGCCCTCGGGCAATCAAACCTCCAACGTCGAGAGGCGGCGCTCAAAGGCCAGGTCGCCGAGCAGGAGTTGTTTCGCTCGCGTATTGAGATGCTTGAGAGGTTGGCCGTTACGGCAGAACTTCGTGACGACTCGACTGGCGAGCACTCGTATCGAGTTGGCAAATTGGCCGCTCTTTTGGCCGCCGAGTACGGGTGCGATGATGGCACCTGCTTCATGATTGAGCTGGCGGCGCGGCTGCACGATATTGGAAAGATCGGTGTCCCGGATGCAATCTTGCTCAAGCCAGACAAATTGAATGATGCTGAGCGCGCGGTGATGCGATCGCACACGACCGTTGGGGCTGAACTGTTATCGAAGAGCAACATCCCCCAGATGCAAATGGCTGAGGAAATTGCGCGGCATCACCATGAATGGTGGGATGGAACAGGGTATCCGGGAAACCTTTCGGGCACGGGCATTCCAATTGCTTCGCGAATCACTGCCCTTGCAGACGTGTTTGACGCGTTGACGCACAAGCGGCCTTACAAGGAGGCTTGGCCCCTAGAGCGGGCATTGAACGAGATAGCTCAATTGCAGGGTAAACAATTTGACCCGCATCTGACTGGGCTATTTCTTGAGCTAATAGGCCGCTTGAAAACTGAGTACGGCGACCTTGATTCCTTTCTTGGTCAAGCGGCACAAAGCTCCCCGTTCCTACAGGCGAGGTCAAAGATTTGGGACACGCTCAGGAAGACAAGAGATTCTGATGGTTCTGGCGCAGACAGCCGCCTTGACCTGCAGCGGTAGTGGGTCATCAAAGCGACCTAGCTAGTCTGGATTGAAGTGGAGTTGCGCGTCTAGCAGTGCGTCGGGACACAACCTGTAGCGTGATTCCTATTGGCCTAGCAGCCAAATCGGTATCGCCAGTGACCGTCGAGAAAGTCCGATGTAACCATGCCAAGGTAGGCTGGTTGCAGTCGCATCCATCGAAATGGCACAGCCGATTATCGCCTCTGGATTTCGGCTCCTCAATGAGGAAAAAATGAGCTTCGTGGCAGCTGCAAGCGAGCTTAGCGAAGCAGTTCGCCACTGGAGGCTTGCCTCTGCGCCAGAGATAAGAACTTCACTTTCGCGTGTTGTTGGTTCAATTGCTGAAGCCGAGAATTCGCACTCCCCAAGCGTTGATGCCGCATTTCAAACGGTAGTCGAGTCGCTTGCTTCGCTAAAGGGAGGCGCAAACTCAGAATTGAGACTGCGCTGCGTCAGCGCTTGCTGTAGTCGCTTGATTCTTGCCGGGCGCTATATCGAGTCCGCTGCACTTGCGGAGAGTTCTCTTCAATTGGCGCGACAAGGACGTCGCATTTCTGACGAGCGCCGGCTTTGCACCTTTATCGGAGTGTCCTTGAATGAGTGCGGAGATCCTGCGCGTGCTATTCCCTATTTAGTTCGCGCTCTTGAATTGGCGCGAAAGGCTGACGCGGATTATGTATTCGCATCGTGGGCTACCCTTTCTGGTGTATTGGTGGATTCCGGTCTCTACCGAGAAGCGCAGTCATGCTCGTTGGCGGCGCTACAAGTGCTGGGCAGTGATGATTCGCCAGTGAATTCTAATGGAGCACCGGCATACGCCAACTATGCTCAAGCCTGCCTATTTTTGGGCGACTCCGATTCCGCTGATAGGCAGATTCGTCGAGCGATAGACTTGACGCCTCCAGTACTAGACGATAAGGCAGCTCAAGGTCTCGCGGTTCGTTTGGAAGTGCTTTTCTTGGTGGCGCTGTTTCGTTCCGATTGGACAACGCTTAAGCAGCAACATGAACAGATCATGGCGATGTCGCAGCGGTACGGAGTTCCAAAGATTCAATCACTCGCAGAGCTTTCAACTGGGGTTGTTGAGGTCCTTTTTGGAGCAGCTCAGGAAGGTATCGCAAGGCTTGAATCACTAAAGAACCGGGCTGTAGATAGCTTGCCCAGCTTGCTACCGGATTGCTTGGTTTGTCTTTCTCGGTGCTACAAAGAATGCGGCGATCACGAGAGGGCTCTGAACGCGACCGAGCAGCTGATTCGCTTGCTTGCTGATAGGCGGGTCGAATCGGTACTTCGTGAATTGGCGACTTCTGCAGATATGACGCAAATGCCAGTGGTGGGATTGCGCCAGAATCTTCGGGAACATCAACGCGATGAGCTGGAGCTGCGAAGCTTAGTGCTCGAGCGCGAGGTTGCCCGCTCCCGTCTCGAAATGCTCGAACGCATGGCCGTCGCCGCCGACATCCGGGAGGACATCTCCGGCGAGCACGGCTACCGCGTCGGCCGCCTGTCCGCCCTCCTCGCCCGTGAGATCGGCTGGGACCGCGACGCCTGCCAGGCCCTCGACATCGCCGCGCGCCTGCACGACATCGGCAAGATCGGCATTCCGGAGCGCATCCTCCTCGACGAGAAGATCCTCAAGGAAGCGGAAAAGCATTTCATCGCCGCCCATACGCTCGTGGGCGCCGAAATTCTCTCCAAGAGCGAGATCCCGCAGGTGCGCATCGCCGAGGAGATCGCCCGTTGCCACCACGAGCGGTGGGACGGCACGGGCTACCCCAAGGGCCTCAGGGGCCAGGGGATTCCCAAGGGCGCTCGGATCGTCGCCCTCGCCGACGTCTTCGATGCCATGACCCACGGCCGGCCCTACGCCGCCGCCATCTCCATCGAGCAGGCTCTCGACGAGATCGCCGCCCAGCGCGGCCGCCAATTCGACCCGGAACTGACGGACCACTTTCTCGCCCTCGTGCGCCGCCTGGCCAAGGACAATCCGGACCTGGACGGCTACCTGGGCAAGGCGGCCCGCCACTCACCCTTCCTCAAGGCGAGGGCACGGATCAAGGAACTGCTCGCCCAGAGTGCCGAGGAGAACCTCGGGCCCCGGCGCCCGCCTCCCGGCACCGCCCTCAATTGACCGGCAAGGCCGGAAAACCTATAATCTCGGGCTCTCTTCCCCGATAGCTCAGCCGGTAGAGCGACGGACTGTTAATCCGCAGGTCCCTGGTTCGAGTCCAGGTCGGGGAGCCATAAACTCCTGATTTGTCGGCGTTTTTCCCGACTCCACACGGTTCCCGGCCTTATCCGCCGGTCCCAAAACCCGAATGGAGATCACGGAAATGACGACCGCAAAGCACCAAGAATCGCCCCGCCGCAGTGCTGCCCCCGCAGCCCGGCAAACGAAGCGCCCGGCCCCCGCCCTGGTGGCCGGCTTGCCCCCCGCTTCGCCCGTTCCGGCTGACCTGTCGGACCTCCTCGCAGACTTCACCCGCCTGGACGCGCTCGCGGCCGGCGCGGATGCCCTGCTCGCGCAGCATGTCCCGCCCTGCCCTCACGTCGCGGCCGTGCGCCGCGCGCTCGCCCAGGCCGCTGACGTGGCCGACAAGGCCCGCGATGCCGCCGACGAATGCAACCTCGGCCGGCACGAAGGCGGGGCCGGCCGCGAGGATGCGCTGCGCGCGCTCGCCCTTCGCGCCCGCAGTGCCGGCTCCATGCTCGATGCCGCGCGCGCGCTGCTCGAATCGGCCGACTGGGAAAGCGCCCTGCCCCTCGTGCGGGCCTTGTGCCTGCTCGACGCATCGCGCGAGCTGGTGGCCACGATCGCCGCGAGCCTGTGGGCGCACTCGCAGGCGGCGCTCGCCGCGCGGGTGGCGGCATGAATGCGCGCCTTCCGACCGTCGCGACCGCGCGGGCGGGCCTCGCCGAGCGCCTGCGGGCGCGCGAGGCCGTCCAGCTCGACCTCACCGTGCGCGAGCTGATCGAGCGGCGCATGGCCGTTTTCGCCGGCCGTGACAGCTCGATGTATTACAAGCTCAAGTTCTGGCAGGACCTCATCGGCGACTATCGCCTTTCGGCCGTCGATATCGACGTGATCCATGCGGCGCGGGCCGAGATTTCGACCATTCCCGCCATCGCCTACAAGGGCCGCGATCACGAAGGCGCCCAGGTGTTCAAGCCCAAGGCGATGAAAACGCCCGCGACCATCAATCGCTACATGGCGGCGCTCTCGGGCACGTTCACCTGGGCGCTCAATGAGCGCCTGACGCCCGCCGGATGGGTGAACCCCTGCCGGCAGCTCAGGCGCCTTCCTGGCGAGCGGGAGCGGGTGCGCTATCTCGATGATGCCGAGCGGGCACGGCTGCTCGATGCCTGCCGCGTCCTCGAGCCCGCGCGCGGGGCCCGCAACTATCGCGGCGCCCGCTATCCGCGCCTCTACGCCTTGGTCCTCACGGCGCTTTGCACCGGGGCACGGCGCGGCGAGCTGATGGCGCTGCGCTGGCGCGATGTCGACCTGGACGAAGGCCGCGCGCGGCTGGAGCGCTCGAAGAACGGCGACCGCCGGGTGCTGATCCTCTTGCCTCAGGTGGTGGAGGCCCTGCGGCCCTTCCATTCGAGCGACGGCGGGCGATTCGTTTTCGGCTCGCCCCAACACGGCTACAAGCGCCCCGCTTCCGTCGACACCGCGTGGCGCCGGGCCGTGAAGCGCGCCGAGCTGGCAGACTTTCGCTTTCACGACCTTCGCCACTGCTGCGCGTCCTACCTCGCGCAAAGCGGCGCGCCGCTCAACGTGATTGCGGAAGTCCTCGGCCACCGGAAGCTCGACATGTCGCGACGGTATGCGCACCTGACTGTCGACACGAAGGCGCGGGCGATGCAGGCCGCGCTCGGGGGCATCGGCGCGTGAAGCCCAAGCGATCACACCAGGTGCCGCAGCTCGTGGACGTGAAGGACGCCCCGAGCGAGGCCCTGGTGCGCCTTCGGATGGGCGATGCCGCCGCTGCGCTCGCCCTGCTGCGCGAAGGTGGCCCGCTTAGCCCGGAGCTGGGCGCGGAGCTGGCGGCCCTTGCTGAACGATCAATACCGCGACAAAGGGGGCGCCCATCTCTTACGGCAAAGCAGCGGTTAGAACGCGCGGCGCTCGCGCGCTTCCTTCGATGGTTGATCGAGTTGCAGACAACCATTCCGCCCCGGCGTGCCTACCTCGAAGCGAAGGAAAATCTGACGGCAATCCTGCGACTCTCCGAGGGGCGAATGAACCATTTGCTGCATCCCGAGGGCCGAGTCGGCGAGCTCGCGGCGGAAATGTCGCTGTATGACTGCTACGTCCTGCTTCCTCAAGTTCGCGCGGCCGTGAACGAAGTGCACGAGGCGGCCGCAAAGTGCGCCGCACAATGCGGGGAAACTGTCGCTGAGTTCTATGCTGCGCTAGAGCATGGAAGGCAGGGCGATCCTCCGCCGAAGCCCTAGCCTCTCGGCATTTCGCTAGACCCGGAAAAATCGTCGATTTTCCGGGTTTTTTTTTCGCCCATCGGTTCGCCAATCTTCCCCGTGTGCCGCAGCCGTTCGCGGCGAGGCGTCGAAAGACGCCGGATTCCACTGACATTTTCACCCTGAATTTGTCAGTGGCTCCGGCGCGATTCTTCACCCCGCTGCGCGCTACTTCGCGGCACAGGCGTCGGGGGACGCCGGCAAATCAGGCCCTTCAACTTCGACAAGACGAGGAATCACGAAATCATGGCAGGCCGAATCCGAATCGAGGACGTGAATCGTCCGGTAGTGGGGCAGCTCTACCCGCTCGCGTCCCTCTGGGATGGCGAGGCGGCGCCCTTTCCTTCCGAGGGGGCGGCGCGCTGGTTCATTCGTCGCAATCGCGAGGCCCTGGTGCGGGGCAAGGCGCTTGCGATTGACTCCGGGCGCTGGCTGGTGAATCGCGAGCGCTTTTCGCAGCTCCGCGAGGAGCTGGCCGAAACCCGCGCCGAAGCGCGCCTGGGGGCCTCCGCGTGAGCGCGAGGCGGCGGAAAGCTTCGCCGGATGCGGCGGCTTCCGCAAAGCGCCGCCCGTGGGGCGCGGCATTCGAGGCCGAAGTGCGCGCCGCCGCTGCGGAGCGGAAGCGCCGCGAGGCCGAGGCAAAGGCCCGAGCTGCCAACCGCGAGGAGATCGCGCGGGATCGCGCCCGCGCCCAGGCGAAGGCCCGCGCCCGCCTTCTCGCCGTTCTCGTGGCGGAAAGCGCCCACGCCGGCCGCCTGCGCACCTACGTCGACTTGAGGACGGCGCCGACGCTGCTCGCCCTGGGCGTGCTCGCCATGCACTATTTCACTGGAAGCGTTCGCTTCGAGGGCGTGCGCTTCCCGGTTCGCCGATCTGTTCACGGCGGGGCCGTGCTGCATCCCGACACTCGGGAAGAGCTGGTGCTGTTCCTGTGCTAGCCGAGCCCTTCGAGCGCGCCGGCCTCAAGCCCGGCGAGAATCGCCTGCGCTGCCCGGAATGCGATAGACGCAAGCCCAAGGCAGGCCGCCCGCTCGCGGCCCGACTTGAGCCTGGCGGGCGGGTCATCTGGCACTGCCACCGCTGCGGTTTCAAGGGTGCGAGCGGCGGCGAGCGCGCTCCGGCGACGGAAAGGCCCGTGAGGCTCGCCAGCACGGCCCAGGACGCGCGCGCGGCCGAAGGCCCTGCCCGAGTGCTGTCCGCCTGGGCCGCGAACCTCTGGCGGGCCTCCATGCCGCTCGATGGTCCTGCCCTGGCCTACCTCAAGGCCCGCGCGTGTGCGATCCCGCCCGAGGGCTCCGATCTGCGATGGCTGCCGGGCCTCGCGCACTTCTCCGGCTACAAGGGACCGGCGCTCCTCGCGCGCGTGACCGATGCCACGACCGGCGTGCCGATGACGCTGCACAAGACATGGATTCTCGCCGATGGGCGAAAGGCTCCCGTGGAACCCGCCCGGATGCTGCTCAAGGATCACGCGAAGGCCGGGGGCGTCATTCGGCTTTGGCCCGACGCGGACGTGACCGGCGGCCTGGGCATCGCCGAGGGAATCGAAACGGCCCTCACGCTCGCCCACGGCTTCGCGCCCGTGTGGGCCTGCATCGACGCCGGCAACCTGGGCGAGCTTCCCGTGCTCGATGGCATCGGTTCGCTTGTCATCGCCGCAGACAACGACCCCGCCGGCCTCGGGGCGGCTGACAAGTGCGCCGCACGATGGAGCGCCGCCGGCCGGGCCGTGCGCATCGTGAAGTCCGACCGCGAAGGCTTCGACCTCAACGACCAGGTGCGCGAATGGGCGAAGTGAGCCCGGCCGATCAAGTCCGCGAGCTGGTGGAACGCGCGAAGGAGCTTCGGCCGCCATATGTCCCGCCGCTAATTTTCTGGACGGAAGGCGAGTTGCCCAAGATGGCGGACGAAGGCGAGGCCGCGCTGCTCGTGCTGCCTGGTGGCCCGCACATCTTCCAGCGCAGTGGCTCCCTCGTGCAGATCGTGCCCCGATCTCCCGCCAATGCTCGCCGCATAAAGCGCGCCGCCGGCGGCATCGCGATCGCCCCTGTAGATGCGCACCGGCTTGTCGAGTTGCTGACCAAGGCCGCCATTTGGAAGCGTGAGGGAAAGAAGAAAGGCAAGGATGGGAAGCTTCCCGTCTATCGCATCAACGCTCCGCTCCAGTTGGCGGCCGTGCTGCTCTCGCGGGGTCAGTGGCGATTCCCGCAGCTCACCGGAATCATCGAGGCCCCCACGCTGCGGCCGGACGGCACCGTGCTCGAAGCGCCCGGATACGACGAAGCGACAGGGCTTTACTTCGACGCGGGCGGCGCGACGTTCCCCCCTGTGCCTGCACACCCCGACAAGGCCGCGGCCCTTCGCGGCCTCGACGTGCTGCGCGATGTGCTGCGGGAATTCGACTTTGCGACCGAAACGGACCGGGCTGTGGCGCTCGCCGCGATCCTCACGGGGCTTGTGCGCCTGTCCCTGACGGGCGCGCCCCTGTTCGGCTTCTCGGCTACCAGCATGGGGTCCGGCAAAACCTACCTGGCGAACGTGGTTAGCCTCATCGCCACGGGCCGGTCCGCTCCCGTCATGTCGCCGAGCCGGGACGAAAAGGAGGAGGCCAAGGCGCTTTTCGCGGCGCTGCTCTCGGGCGATGCGATCCTGCTACTCGACAACGTGGAGCACCAGCTCGCGAGCGACAGGCTCTGTGCCATCCTCACGAGCGAAGTGCTGCGGGATCGGGTGCTTGGAATCTCCAAGACGGCCGAGGCGAGCACCGCCTGCACCCTGCTGGTGACGGGCAACAACCTCGAGCTGGCCGGCGACCTCACGGCGCGGGCGCTCCTCTGTCGCCTGCACCCGAACGTCGAGCGCCCCGAGCACCGGCACTTTGAGCGCGACCTGACCGAGTGGATACCCGCGCGGCGCGGCGAGATTGTCGCGGGCGCGCTCACGTTCCTTCGCGGCTTCATCACGAGCGGCGCGCGGCCCGAGCTCGAACCCTGGCAGCGCTTTCCAGAGTGGGACGCGCTGGTGCGCTCGGCGCTCGCCTGGGCCGATCTTCCGGACCTTCTCGAAGCTCTCCGCGCGGTAGAAACCGCCGACCCGCGCCGCATCGAGCACGAATCCTTGATGCGCCTCTGGTGGACCGAGTTCGCCGACGAGCTGGTGACGGCGCGGGACCTGGTGGCGCGCGCCTCGAATGCGGCGGCCTCCGGGGACTTCGGCCTGCGCGATGCACTGCTGAACGTGGCCGGCGAGCGCGAGGAAGTGAACCTTCGTCGCCTGGGCAAGTGGCTCTCGAAGATGGCCGGGCGCATCCAGTCCGGCATGCGGATTGAGCGCGAGACCATCCGGAACGGGGCCCAGACGTGGAGGGTCAAGCGATGAAGGCGCCGGGTGTGGTGGCTTTGGTGTGTTGCGTTAGCTCCGTTCTACCTTGCATGCACGGGCCACAGTCCACCACGGAACACCGCATTACACACCCCCTGATTTCTCACGCATTAACCGGATCTAGGAAACACACCATACCCACCACAACGCGGGATCGTGGGTCCTTCCAGCGCTTTCGCTCCACGGGTACGAAACGGCGCGATTTACCGCTAGGCCGCGAGCGGCAGGCATAGTGAATTCAGGCACTTACTCCCGCACTTTCGCCCCTGACCTTGACCCCGCGCCGGGGCCCGAGGGGGCGGCGCCGCTCCTGCCGTTCGCGCCTGGCGAGCTTGACCGCTCCGCCATCCGGATGCGGCAGGCCGACTTCGCGCGCCTGATGGGGGTGAGCAAGCAGACGGTTTCGCAGTGGGTCAAGGCCGGCAAGGTGCGCCTTGACCTCGAAGGGTTCCTGGAGCCGCGCGCGGCAGTGCGCCAGCTCCTCAAGTCCTCCGACCCGGCGCGGCTGCGCTCGCGCGTCCTCGCGCCGATCCTCGCCGAGCTGCGCGACGCCCAGGCGAGGGAGGCCGCCCTGCTCGCCCAGGTGACCGAGCTTCGGGCCCAGCTCGCCGAGGCCCGCGACGAGGCCGGCTTTCACGAGGCGGCCGCCGACGACATGCTGCGCGTGCTCGCCCTGCTCCGGGCCCGCGTGCTCGCGAACCTCGACGCGCTGGCGGCGCTTCCCTACGAGGAGCGCGACGCCGCGCTGGGGCTCCTCGATCCGCTCGCGGACGATCCCCTGCCCGCCGACTCGGACGGGCGAGAGAGCCTTTCGCCGCGCGAAGTGTTGGAAGGGGACGGGGGCTGAATCCGTGAGGCGAGAGGATGCGCACCCGCCCGCCTTCGACTTCTCGGCCCCGCCGGCCGTGCTGCGCTTCCTGGCCGATCCAGCGGACCGCGAGGCGGCCGAGGCATTGGCGATCGCGCTCGCGCGCTGGTGGACGGCTCCTGGCGGCCCTGTGGAGGACTTTCTAGGGTTGCCGGACTCGCCGGAGAGCTGGCGCGCGCTGCGCGACCTAGAGCTTTGTCGCGCGGCCGACCACGTTACGCCGGACCTGGGCGTGCGCCGTGGCGTCCCTGGCACTGATCTTGACCGGCGGGTGTGCGCGCTGCGGCGCGAGATTCGGGACTTTCTCAGGCGGCGCTGGCCTGACTTGCAGCGCAAGGTTCGTGAACCCGAGTTCTTCCTGCGCCCTGTGGATCGCCACCTTTACCGCGCCGCGCGCTGCCGGTGTCGCGTCGGGGGCCGCGGCGAAGTGTTGCCCACGAGTCGGGCGGCGCTAAAGCGAATCATCGGCGGCAATTGAACGTCCCGACGTGCGACGGGCAATTGTTCCCGGAATGATGGCCCCACTGCGCGAGCCGAGGACCGCGCCCCACGCCGGCAACGGCAATTCATCGAAAGGACCAGCCATGACGCAACCCACCGGCCGCGAGATGTTCGACGCGGAGAATCGTCGCCGCACGCTCGACAAGCTCGGAATTTCCAAGCGCGAGGAGCGCGAATTCAGCCTCTCGCGTGCCATCCTGGCCGTCGCGATGGGCGACAAGCCCTACGGCTTCGAGGGCGAAGTGGACGCCGAGCTGCGCCGCCAGTATCCGGAAACCGCTTCGCGCGGCTCGAATCTCCTGGTGCCGACGCATCTGGCCGTCGCGCGCCGCGACCTGTCGACGGGCACCGCCTCGGCCGGCGGCTACCTCGTGGGCACCGACAACCTCGGCGATTCCTTCATCGAGCTGCTGCGCTCGCGCCTTGTCGTGCAGAAGATGGGCGCCCAGGTGCTTTCCGGCCTCGTCGGCAACGTCACGATCCCGAAGCAGACGGCTGCCGCCACGCCCTACTGGCTCGCGACGGACGGGACGGCGATCACGGAATCGCAGCCCACGCTCGGCCAGCTCTCGATGTCGCCCAAGACGGTCGGGGCCTACTGCGAATTTACGCGGCCGCTCCTCCTCCAGTCGAGTCCCTCGGTGGATTCCATCATCGCGAACGATCTGGCCAAGGTCATCGCCCAGGCCGTCGATACGGCTGCGATCTCCGGCACGGGGGCCTCGGGCCAGCCCACGGGCATCATCAACACGGCCGGCATCGGGTCCGTGACGGGCACGTCGCTCGACTACGCGGGCGTTCTCGAATTCATCACCGACATCGCGACGGCGAATGCTCTGGTGGATACGGCTAAGGTCGGCTTCGTGACCACGCCGGCCATCGCGGCGAGCCTCATGCAGCGGCACAAGGTCGCCTCGACCTACTCGCCCCTGTGGGACGGGAACATCATGGAGGGCTCGGTTTCCGGTTTCCCCGCCATGACCTCGACGGCGATCCCGACGGCCTCGATGCTTGGCGGCGATTTCTCGCAGCTCGTCATCGGCGAATGGGGCCTGCTCGAAATCGCCGTGAACCCCTACGCCGCGTTCCAGTCCGGCATCATCGGCATGCGTGCGATGCAGTCCGTGGACGTGGGCGTGCGGCAGGCCGGCGCCTTCAGCCTGGCGACTTCGATCACCTGAGGCGATCGCCATGAGCTTTCAAATGCGCAGCATCGAAGGCGGGGGAATCGACGCCGCAGCCTGGGCGGCGATCAAGGCGGCCGGCGGCCTGGCATCGGAAGTCCTCCAGGTGCTTCGCGTCTCGACGCTGGATCTCGTCGTGTGGCAACGGGCCGGCCTTCTCGATCTCGCGCGGGCCGCTCGGCACGCGCGGGGCGTTCTCGCCTACTACGACCGCGAGGAGGCGAGCTTCGCCGCATCGAGGCGAGCGGGGTGCTACCCGCCTTCGGGCATGTCGCCCGAGCGTGCAGCGCATCCGAGGGCGCTCTTTTCCGAGGCAATCCGCCGGCTCGAATTCGCGATGGGGGCGTTCGAGGAGCATGGCGAACGCCCTGAGATCGCCGACCTTGCGCGCCGCCTCTTGGTGCGCATGACGGACCTCAACGCCGACCTGGGGCAGTCCGAGTATTTCCGAAGCACTCGGGCCTTCGCCAACAAGCGGCAGGAGGCGGATCTCGTGGCCGAAGCGATCTCGACTCGGCTCAAGCAGGATGCACCCCCCGTGAAGATCGTCGCGGCGCCGCCGAAAGTCTCGGCCCGCTTCAACATCAACGGCACGACCGGCGAGGCGAGGAGCGACACGACTCCCTAGCGACAGTTTCGGCCCCCGGCATCGAGTAGAGCTGCGTCATAGATGCCGGGGGTGTTCCCGCTCCATCCTTAGCAGGGGACAAAGGGACCATGACGCGGCACCGGCCTCGCGTTCTACCCGCGCGAGGACCCGGCCACCGGGCGCGCTTGCCACAAGCCTGCGCAACACGGCCGGAAGTGCAGCACGAAGGGCTCGGCGATTCGCCGGGCCCTTCGCCTTTCTAGCGACCGGCGGTTTTTTCTGCGGATTGGCCGACGTGGTATCGGCTCGATACGGTCTCGCCGATTTTCGCTCTTGTGCGTTGTGAAATTTCGTGTAAATTCGTGGTGTGTGGTGGACTTTTAGAGCCTGTTAATCCGCAGGTCCCTGGTTCGAGTCCAGGTCGGGGAGCCAGAATTCAGCAGCAAAAAGGCCCGCTTCCGCGAGCCTTTTTCATTCCGGCTTCGCCATCCCCAGCGCCTCGCTCGCCAGCCGCTGCATCACGGCGAAGGACGCCTCCCACTGCCCTGCCCTTGGCTGCGTCCGCGCGATGCGTCTTAGAGCTGCCTCCAGCGAATCGATCCGCGCGAGGGCCTCGTCGTAGTGCCTCCCTGCCACCAGTTCCACCGCCTGGTCGCGGCACACGCCCACGCAAGGGGCGGCCCCGTCGATCCGCCCGCAGCCCACGCACTGCCAGGCCTTGATGCGGGGCGCGTCCACGCTCAGGCGGTCTCCGGCACGCTCGGAAGGCCCGACAGCGCCATGGCGAGCTCCGCTTCGTCGTAGTCCAGGTCCTGGAGCTTCCCGCCGAAGTAGTCGATGTAGGCCTGCATGTCGAAGTGCCCGTGGCCGCACAGGTTGAAGAGGATGGAGCGCGAGACGCCTTCCTCCTTGCACTTCAGGGCCTCCACGATCGCGCCCTTCACGGCGTGGTTCGCTTCCGGCGCCGGCAGGATGCCCTCGGCCCGCGCGAACTGCACCCCCGCCTCGAAGCACGCGGTCTGGTGGTAGGCCGAGGAGGTGATGAGGCCCAGCTCCTGGATGTGCGAGACCATTGGTGCCATGCCGTGGTAGCGCAGCCCCCCGGCGTGGAAGCCCGGCGGCGTGAAGGTCGATCCCAACGTGTGCATCTTGGTCAGCGGCGTGAGGTGCGCCGTGTCGCCGAAGTCGTAGGCGTACTTGCCGCGCGTGAGGCTCGGGCAGGCGGCCGGCTCCACCGCGATGACCTTCACCTTCCGGCCGCCGCGAAGCTGCTCGCCGATGAACGGGAAGGCGATGCCCGCGAAGTTGGATCCGCCCCCGGTGCAGCCCACGATGATGTCGGGATAGTCGTCGGCGATCCGGAGCTGCTCCATGGCCTCAAGCCCGATCACGGTCTGGTGCAGCAGCACGTGGTTCAGCACGCTTCCGAGCGCGTACTTGGTGTCGTCGCGCTGGGCGGCGAGCTCCACGGCCTCGGAGATGGCGATGCCCAGGCTGCCCGGGTGGTCGGGGCGCTGTGCGAGGATCGCGCGGCCTGACTGGGTCTCGTTGCTGGGGGAAGCGATGCACCGCGCCCCGTAGCTTTCCATCAGCGCCCGGCGATAGGGCTTCTGGCCGTAGGACACCCGCACCATGAAGACCTGCACGTCGATGCCGAAGAGGGCCCCGGCGAAGGCGAGCGAGCTGCCCCACTGCCCTGCCCCGGTCTCCGTCGTGAGCTTGCGGATGCCGGCCTCGCGGTTGTAGAAGGCCTGGGGCACCGCGGTATTGGGCTTGTGGCTGCCCGCGGGCGAGACGCCCTCGTACTTGTAGTAGATGCGCGCCGGGGTCTGCAGCGCCTTTTCCAGGCGGCGGGCGCGGTACAGGGGCGTCACGCGCCACTGGCGGTACACCTCGCGCACCGGCTCCGGGATTTCCACTTCCCGGTCCAGCGTCACCTCCTGCCGGATGAGCTCCATCGGGAAGAGCGGCGCCAGGTCGTCCGGGCCCACGGGCTTCTTGGTGCCGGGGTGCAGGACGGGCGGCAGCGGCCGGGGCAGGTCGGCCTGGAGGTTGTACCAGGCCTTGGGGATGCGGGATTCGTCGAGCGTGTACTTGACCGTGTCGTTCATGATCTCCTCGGGCGTCGAAAGCGCGGGCGGGGCCTCGTCGGGCCACGCGACACGCTATCGACGCCCGGCAGCGCGGGGATTGACGCCGGTCAACGCCCCCCGGTTCCTCAGGCGAAACTGTCCCGCATGAGGGTGCGGAACCACACGAACATGTCTTCGTAGTGGTCCTTGCTGGCCGAGAGCGCCTCGCCCGTGGCGCCCGGAACGACCTTCATGGTCCGGGTGGCCGGGTCGTACCCGAAGACGGCGGTGAGGAACGAGGCCGTCGACGCCGTGATCGGCGAATAGCAGGACGAGTTGGTCACCGGTGCCGGGTCGGGGCTGCCCCCGGCCAGCGTGCGCAGGATCGCGTCGGCGCACACCTTGGCCTCCTGGTTGCCGATGTGGCCGGCCTTGGGCTGGGTGGTGGCGCTCGCGTCCCCGATCACGTGGATGCCCCGGGCCACGTTGGATTCGTAGCTCAGCACGTCCACGCCCGCGAAGCCGTTGGGGGCGCTCGCGAGGCCCAGGCTCGACAGCAGTCCCGGGCCGACGTTGGTGGGAATCACGTTCAGCACGTCGCCGCCGAACTCGCCCAGGCTCGTGAAGACCTTGCGCTGGGCGGTGTCCACCCGCTCCACCGCCGCATTGGGCACGTACTCGATGACGCCCGCATGGGTCTGCGTGAAGGCGCGGCGGAAGCTGTCGCGCTCCGCGGCGATGTCGGCGTTGGCGTCCAGCACCAGCACCTTGCTGCCGGGCTTGTTGCGCTTGAGCCAGTCGGCCACCACGCAGGCGCGCTCGTACGGGCCGGGCGGGCAGCGGTAAGGCGTCGCGGGCACGGTCATCACGAAGGTGCCGCCCGTCCGCATCGCGCGGATCTGGCTGCGAAGGAGCGTGGTCTGGGGGCCCGCCTGCCACGCGTGGGGCGCGAGGGCGCGTTGCGCTTCCGTCTCGAGGCCCGCCGGAAAGGCGAAGTCGATGCCGGGCGCGACCACCAGGCGATCGAAGGGTAACTGCCGAGGTCCCGTGGCCGTCGCGACCGTCAGCTGGCGCGTCACCGGGTCCGCGGCCAAAGCGGTTCCCTGCACCAGCGTGATGCCGTAGTTGGCCACGAGCGTCGCGTAGCTGAACTCGAGCGACGACATCGTGACCGCGTCCGTCAGCACCAGGTTCGACAGGATGTTGGAGACGTAGCGGGGCTCCTTTTCCACCAGCGTGACCTGCACGCCGGATCCGCCCCACAGGCGCAGGAACTTGGCCACGGTGGCGCCGGCCATGCCGCCGCCCACCACCACCACGCGGGCATTGATCCCCGTCGCGGGCAGTGCCGAGGTCGTGGTGGTTCCGGGCGTGCTCGAGCCGGAGGTCGAGCGGCGGCGATCGTCGTCATCGCCGAAGGAGAATTGGGTGTAGCCGGCAGCGGCGGCCAGGGCCGCCATGCGCGTGAGGAACTCGCGGCGTCGAATCGTCATGGCCGTCCTCCTAGCGCCGCTGCTTCGAAAGATAGTCGGCGATCAGCGCGATCTGGGCATCCGTATAGCCCTTCGCGTGGATCGTCATGATGTCGCCGCGCTTGTTCTCGGCCTTCATCTCGCGCAGTTCCTCCGCGATCTCGCGCGCGGACTCGCCGGCCAGCCGCTCGAACGTGCCGCTGCCCCGCCCGTCCGTACCGTGGCACTGGAAGCAGTTGGAAGCGAGCAGGCGCCCCGGGGGGCTCACCGCGGCCGTCTGGCCGAGGGCGGATGTCGCGCCTGCGGCGGCGAGGGTGATGAGCAGGATCTTCTTCATGGCATGTTCTCCGGCGTTGGAAGTACCCCTGCCATTGCAAGGGCAATGCCATGTTGAAAGTTCCTTCTTAACAGGGACTTAAGTGCTACAGCCCACAGGGGGGCTGTCGCCGGCAGGCGACCTTAAGATACTTGGGGGGGCATACGGCCTTGAATCGACGGCACATTAAGATGTCGCCGCCTGGCGTCGCTCGGTCCTGCTGAAGGCAACGCCGCGAGCGAGGCCCGGCCTTTCCTCAGCGAGCAGTCGCGAGCTTGCTTGTCGCGGCTTCGAGCGATTGCTCCAGGTACGCCCCGTAGAAGTCCGGCAGGAGCATGCCGACCAACGGCTCGGCGATCGACTCCCCGTCGGGCGACCAGAACTGGACGACGGGCGCGCCGCGAATGCCGCGGGAGCGGGCGATCTGCGCGTGGGTGAGTCGCTCGCCGGCGGGACTGGTGACGACGCGATCGGCGTTGATGTCCACCTGGCGAACGATCGCGAGATCCAGTCGCGCCGGGTCGCGCATCATCGGGCCGAGATGGGACCGGCGCACCTGTTCGCAATAGGGGCAACCGGGCAGGCTGAAGAGAACCACGAGGGGCACGCGACGCTTTCGGGCTTCGCGGGCGTCGGCCGGCCAATCCGCGAGGATCGGCAGGTCGTTGCCCTCCCCGGCGGCCCGGGGCGCCGCGGCCGGCACGATCACGCCGGCGGCAAGCCCTGCGAGCAGCCGGAGGCGATTCCGGGCCCTCACTTCTTCAACGCCTCCTTTTCCATCAGCAGGTATGTCCCGTAGGCGTTGACACGGTTCGCTGCCTCGAATGCCGGCAGGGTCGAATACCGCTTCCAGTCGGTCGCGTGGTAGGCCTCCTCGAACGGCACGAAGTTCTCGACGGCGCGGCCCATCTCGCCGCGCAGGAAGGTGAGGTAGTCGCGAGTCAGCGCGAGGTCCCGGGCGGGATCCCGCGAGACTTCGCCGTGCCCCGTCACGAGGAGTTTCGGCTTGAGCTGGATCAGGCGGCCGATGCGCGCGAGCCAGGCGCGGCTGTCGGCTTCCCCCACGTAGGGAATGCGCCCGGTGAACAGGATGTCGCCCGAGAAGACCACGCCTTCCGTCGGCACCACCACGACGAGGTCCTCCGGCGAATGGGCCGGGCCGAAGTGCTGGATCTCGAAGCGGACGCCGCCCATCGTGAACTCGGCATCGCCCTCCAGCCAGCGGTCGGCGGGAACGAGCGGCGTGCTTTCCGTGACCCAGGGCGACAGGTCACGCGCACGCTGGGCGCGGCGGAGATCGGCGACGCCGCCCGCGAGGTAATCGCGGGCACCGCCATGGGCCCACACCTCGGCCCCCGCGTCCTTGAAGGCCTTCAGGCCGTAGAAGTGGTCCGCGTGGTAGTGCGTCACGATCACCCGCCTGACCGGCTTGGGCGTCACGCGGCGAATGGCATCGAGAAGCGCCTGCCCGAGCGCGGGGGATCCCAGCGCATCGATGACCACGACGCCCTCGTCGGTCACCACGAAGCCGGCGTTCGAGTTGTAGGCCTGGTTGGCCCGGCTGGCGGAGCCGGCGTCGCCCTGGACGTACCACGCCCGTTCGGAGATCCGCCGGGGCTCCACCTTCACGTCCAGTTTCTGCGCCGCCGCGGGAAGCGCCAGCGCGAGCCCCAGCGCGAACAGGGCGGAGGGCACGCGCATCAGGCGATGCCCGGATTGCCCTCGACGCCCACGAGCTTCGGCAGGTTGAGCTTCACGGGCTTCACGGTCTTCACGTCGCGAAGATACTTCGTGACCACGTCCCAGATCGGCTCGCCCTGCGCGTTCTCGGCCACGGGCGCCCAGCCCGCCACCTTGTACTTGCGCGCCGCGTCGATCGGCTTGCCGCCGAGCCGCATGTCCGAGATGCGCTGCCCCATGGCGGCACCGGGCGTGCAGGTGTAGCTGAGCCCGCCCACGCGCACCATGTCCCCGCCCTGCTGGTAATACGGGTCCGGGTTGAAGAGGTTGTCGCAGACGTCCTCGAGGATCGTCTTGATCATCTCGCCGGTGAACTCGTTCACCGTCGTCTGCGGATAGGTGATGGCGGTCCAGTCCATCACGTGGTCCATCGTGACCGACTGGCCCGGCAGCAGCGTGGTGCCCCAGCGGAAGCCCGGCGAGAAGGCGATCTCGGCACCCTTCACCTTCATCAGGGCATCCAGGATCACCTGGTCCACCGTGCCGTTGAAATTGCCTCGGCGATAGAGAAGCCCTTCGGTCACCGCGAGTGTCTCGGTGAGCTTCGCCTCGTGGGGCCCGCGGATCTTCGCGATCGCCGCCGCCATCCCGGTGTCGGCCTTGAGCAGGTTCGCGAACACCGGGAGCAGCCGGTACTTCCAGCCTGCGATCCTGCCGCCCTTCACGTCGAAGTCGAGCACGCCCAGGAACTTGGCGTTGGAGCCGGCATTGGTGACCAGCGTGATGCCCTTGGCGTTCTTCACTTCCACGGGCTGCGGCACGCCGTCGTGGGTGTGGCCGCCCAGGATCGCGTCGATGCCCGTCACGCGCGAGGCGAGCTTGAGGTCCACGTCCATGCCGTTGTGGGAAAGGAGCACCACCACCTGTGCTCCCTTCGCCCGCGCATCGTCCACGGCCTTCTGGAGCTCCGGCTCGCGGATGCCGAAGGTCCAGTCCGGCACCATGTGCCGCGGGTTGGCGATGGGCGTGTAGGGAAAGGCCTGCCCCACGATGGCCACGGGAACGCCGTTGATCGGGCGGATCACGAAGGGGGCGAAGACCGGATCGCCGAAATCCGCCGTGACCACGTTCTGGGCGACGAAATCCACCCTGCCCTTGAAGTCCTTTTCGACGATCTGCTTCACGCGGTCCTGGCCGAGCGTGAATTCCCAGTGTGCCGTCATCACGTCCACGCCGAGGGCGAGGCAGGCGTCCACCATGTCCTGGCCCTTGCTCCAGAGGGCCGTGGCCGAGCCTTGCCAGGTGTCGCCGCCGTCGAGCAGCAGCGCGCCCGGGCGCGAGGCCTTCATGCGCTTCACGAGCGTCGCGAGGTGCGCGAAGCCGCCCACCTTGCCGTACGTGCGGGCCGCCTGGGCGAAGTCGAGGTAGGTGAAGGCGTGGGCCTGGGCCGATCCGGCCTTGACCCCGAAGGCCTTGAGCAGCTTGTCGCCCACCAGGTGCGGTGCCTTGCCGGCCGCGGCGCCGATGCCCAGGTTCACGTCCGGCTCGCGGAAGTGGATGGGCAGGAGCTGCGCGTGGCAGTCCGTCATGTGCAGCAGGCTCACGTTGCCGAAGGCCGGCACGTCGTAGAGCCTGGCGCCCTCGCCGGCCGCCAGGGCATCGCGGGAGGAGATGGGCAGGCCCGCGGCCGCCGCGATGGCAAGGAGATTCAGGAACTCGCGACGGTCCATGGGAACGGGGCGCTCGAGGTCAGAATTCGAGGGAGTCGGCGATGGCCTTGATGCCGGACTTGGCGCAGACGTCGTCCGCATCGCCGCCCGGGGCCCCGGAGACGCCGATGCTGCCGACGATGGAACCCCCCGCCTCGATCATCAATCCGCCGCCCACCGCGACGACGCGCGGCAGGTTGCGGATGCCGGACGACGGCTGGCCCGGCGCCGTCAGCTTCTCGAGGTCGGTCGTGTGCGTCCTGAACGAAACGGCGGACCAGGCCTTGTTGGTGGCCGTGTCGGGCGAATGGGCACCGGCGAAGCGGTCGCGGATCACGACTTGCACGAGACCGGAGCGGTCGACGATCGCGACCGCGACCTGGTGGCCGTTGGTCCGGCAGGTGGCCAGTGCCGCCTGGGCCGCCCTGAGGGCCGTTTCCGGCGTGAGGGCGCGGATGTTGTAGGTCGCTGGCGGATCGGCCGCCAGGGCCGGCGCCGAGGCGAGCAGCGCGGACAATGCGACGAAGCCGAATCGATGGGTCATGGCGGCTGCTCCCCGGGGTAGTGGGGGGCGGGAAATCCCGCCCCGGGTCCTTACTTGTTCACGGGCGAATCGGGCGACATCAGCAGCGCCACGACGTCCTTCATCTGCTCTTCCGTGAGGATCTGCGCATGGCCGAAGCGCGGCATGCTGGAACACGCCGTGAAGGCCTGCGAGTTGAACACCTTGCCGTAGGCATAGCGCTGGATATCGGCGCCGAAGCCGCGGGTCTTGGCGAAATTGTAGAGGCTCGGCCCGATGGTCCCGTAGGCGAGTTCCTGCTTGGTGAGCTGGTGGCATGCGTAGCAGTTGCCCCCGGCAGGACGCGCCGGATCGTCGCTGAACTGCTTGCCGACACCGCTCTGGGCAATGCGCTCGCCGCGCTTCCAGTCGCCCAGGAGCTTGCCGTCCGCCGGATACTTGACCAGGGCTTGCTGGGCCTTCTCCAGTTGCTGTGCGATCTCCTTGGGCATGACCTTCTCGCCCACGTACTGGCTGCACAGGCGCTGCATGTCGTCCTGGTCGAGGCGGTCGAGCTTGGCTTGCCCGCGGACCTTGAACGACGCCTTCATCATCGCGATGGCCTGCTCGCGGGTCTCGTCGTAGCTGGGCGCGGTGGCGCAGCCCGTCAGGCCGGCGAGCGCGAAGGCGATGGCGAGGGCGTGCTGGGTTCCGGTCTTCATGTCTTGTCTCCTCAGCGCTTGATGGCCGGCGCGTCGAACTTGCCGCCGTTGGCGTTGTAGGCCAGGAACATCGTGAGGGCCACGGAGGCCGGGGAAGCGAACTCGAGCTCGGGGAAGCGCTGCTGCCGGAAGCAGTCGTACAGGCGCCACTGGAAGGACCGGACCTCCCCTTGGGAGACCCGGTAGGCGGGCCAGGTCGTGTACGCGCGCTTCGCATCGCGGGGATTCAGGAGGTTGGGCAGGTCCTGCAGGCGGATGCGCTGGTTGTTCACGCCATGGCAGGTGGCGCACGAGAAGTCGTAGGGACCGCCACGATGGAAGAAGATCTGCTTGCCCATGTCGAAGGCTTCCTGTTCCTTCGGGTGCCGGATCGCGACATTCATCGGAAGGCCGCGGGATTCCGACGTGATGAAGGCGACCAGGGCATCCATCGCGACCTTCTTGCCGGGGCCGCCGAAGGGGTCCTTCTTCGCCTGCTCGGGCGTGAAGCCCTGAATCGCGACCATGCACGACACGAGGCGGGATTCGAGATCCTCCACCTTGCCCGTGTCGGCGAAGTACTTGGGCAGGACCGTGTAGGCGCCCCGCACCACGCCGGGCCCCAGGCCCAGGTCGCACTGTTCGAGCGAGGCTTTCTTCGGACCGCGCTTCTCCTTCCAGATCGCGTCGCCCCGGGCCTCCCACAATTCGGCCGGGTTGCCGTCGCCCAATGCGGCGCGGTACTTCTCGATTTCCTGGATGGTCTTGTCCTGCTCCTGGGCCAGGGCGGGACCGGCCAATGCGATGGCCAGTACCGTGGCCGCGGTTCGCGTCGTCATGCTCACGGAGCTTCTCCTCGTTGTCGTGGGTTGTCGCGCTCGGGGTACGACGGTGCGCTGCTCAGGGCTTGATGTAGACGAAGCCTTCCTTCGCCTGGAGATTGGCGATCTCCACCACGCCCGAGGGGACGAGGCGGGTCTGCTCGATGAGGCGCTTGGGATCGATCTTCTGGCTCTTCAAGGTGATCTCGCAGACGCGAAATTCCACGCCGCGGCCGGCCAGTTCCTCCACGGGGATGTTGTAGGGATTGCCCGTGTGGGTCGCGGCGCCTTCCAGCAGGAAATTCACCCCCTGCGCATGGGCCACGACGACGATTTTCGCCTTCGGGTCCACGTCCAGGTGGTTCTTGATGTTGCGAAGCCCCTTGGTCGCCTGCTCGAAGCCGGCGTCCAGGTGGTAGATGACCTTGGTGGGCTTGTCGGCCGCGAAGGCCGGGGCAGCGGCGATGAGGGCCGCGACCGCGATGGCGCGCAGTTTCATGGGCTTCTCCTCTTTTCCGGCCTTGTCGTTGGGAAACTGCCGGGGCGGCCATGCCGGATCGGGCCACCCCTCGGGCTTGCGGTGCTACGAGATCGTGGCCTCGTCGGTGCGCTTGTCGCCCTTGTTGTCCACCCAGGTGATGCTCACCTTCTCACCGGGCTTGCCGCCGGCGAACTTGAACGAAAGGAACGGGTTCTTCGCGACCGCCGGGCCCCACTCCGCCGACAGGACCGTCTTGCCGTTGTGCGTGGCCGTGACGCTCTGGATGAAATGGGCCGGGATGGTCGCGCCCTTGGAATCCTTGCGCTGGCCCGTTTCCATCTCGTGGCTCATCAGGATCTTCACTTCCACCTTGTCGCCGGACATCGCGGCCCGGATCTTCATCGGATCTGCCATGGTTTCCTCCTGGGGATCAGCCGCCGCAGCCGCCGAGGGTGACCTTCACTTCCTTGGTCGTGTAGTAGAACTTGCCGCCGGCCTTCACCAGCGCGGTCACGTTCGAGGTCTGGCCCATCTTGGCGCGGGTGGTGACCGCCGCTTCGGTGCCGCCGGGGATGTTGAAGCTGGCAACGAGCGCGTTGGGGTTCTTTTCCACCAGCAGCGCGATGGCCTCCGTCTGCGCGATGCGGCTCGCGATCGTGAAGGGCACGACCGCGCCGTTCTCGGCGATGTCGGGCGAGTTGATCACGATGTCCTTGCTCTCGGTGGCGCCACTGCCGCCCATGGCCTTCACGGTATCGGCGAGGCTCTTCGCCTCGAAGGCGGCCTTGTTCCAGGCCCCCTGGGCCCAGGCGCTGCCGGGCTTGAACAGGCCGGCGGAAACCGCGAGCCCCATGACCGCCATGCCACCGGTGCCCTTGAGCACCTGCCTGCGATTTCCGTTCATCTCTCCTCCGGAATCAATTGGTTATGTACCTCTGCCGCATGGTGCCGAACGCCCCGCCTTGGAGCAACACCCTCCAAGCCGGCAAAAATCCTACCGTGGGGCGGAAAGACCCTATAACTACCCGAAAGAGATACCCGAATACCCGGTTGCGTCGGCGGGCTAGCCCCGGTCCTCATCCACCTGCCATCGGGCGGCCGCTTCGTCATCGCTCGCCCGGGCCTCGACCCAGCGATCGCCCCCCGGAATGCGCTCCTTCTTCCAGAAGGGCGCCCGGGTCTTGAGATAGTCCATCAGGAATTCGCAGGCCGCGAAGGCCTCGCCCCGGTGGGCGGAGGCGACGCCGACGAACACGATGGGATCCCCCGGGGAAAGGGCTCCCACGCGATGGACGACTCGCAGGTCCAGCACGGACCAGCGGGAGGCGGCCTCGTCGCAGATGGCTTCCAGGGCCTTTTCGGTCATGCCGGGGTAATGCTCGAGCGTCATGCCCTGGACCGCGTCGCCTTCGTTGGCATCGCGGACGAATCCGATGAAGGTCGCGACGGCGCCCACATCCCGGCGGCCGGCCGTGAGGGCGGCCGTCTCGATGCCGGCATCGAATGCCGCTTCCTGGACGCGTACCCGGGCCACTGCCCTAGCCTCCCGTTACCGGCGGAAAGAAGGCGACCTCGTCGCCATCGCGGACCGGGGTGTCCAGCGACGCCATGGCCTGGTTCACCGCGACCCGCCAGGCGCGGCCTTCGGACAGGCCTTCGGCCCAGGGGCCGCCCCGCGCGCGAAGAGAATCCACCAGCGTCTTGACCGTCGCGCCGTCCACCGGGAGTTCCAAAGCCTCGCCCGCGCTCCCGAAGCGCTCCCGCAGGCTGGCGAAGTACAGGAGGTTCGCGCTCATGGGGCCTTGCCCAGTCGCGCCAGGATGAAGTCCGCGACGGCCCGGGCATCGTCGAGCGGAATCTGCGGCAGGCCCGTCGACAGGGGCTCGTTCGTCGCGACGGCGATCACCCTCGGGTCATGGGGATGGAGAAGCGGACAGTCGGTGCCGGCCCGGTGCACCTCGATCCGGTCGATGGGATCGTGCTTGAAACCCTCGACCAGGACCAGGTCGCACACTGACAGGTGGGCGAGCAGCTGGTCCAGGGAGGGTTCCTTCTCCCCCCGGTGTTCGTGCATCAGCGCCCAGCGACGGCTCGAGCTGACCAGGACCTCGGCGCATCCGGCGCGCCGGTGGCGCCAGGAATCCTTGCCGGGGTAGTCCACGTCGAACTCGTGGTGCGCGTGCTTGATGAGGGAAACGCGAAGCCCGGCCGCCGCGAGCAGCGGCACGAGCTTTTCGATGAGGGTGGTCTTGCCGCTGCCGGAATACCCGGCGATGCCCAGCACGTTCATGGGGGAATTGCGGTGAGGGAAACTCACCCCATGATAGCCGAACCGCCCCCCTTCCCCGCGCGGCGCGCACTCCATCGCCGCACCAGGAACGGCGCCACCAGGACCAGTGCTGCGAGGACCCACAGCGTGATGGACACGGTGCTCTGGAAGAGAATCGCGGGATGCCCGTCGCTGATGGACAGGGCACGGCGAAGGTTCTGCTCCATCATGTCGCCGAGCACGAAGCCCAGGATGAGCGGTGCCATCGGGAAGCCCAGCTTGCGCAGGAACCAGCCCACGATGCCGAGCGCGACCATCAGCACGAGGTCGAACGTGGTGGCGTGGACTGCATAGACGCCCACGAAGCTCACGGCCGCGATGGCCGGCACCAGCAGCCAGTTGGGCACGTGCAGCATGCGGGCGAAGAGCCCCACCATCGGGATGTTCATGACGAGCAGCATCACGTTGCCGATGAACATGGACGCGATCAAGCCCCAGACGAGATCCGGCTGCTGCTCGAAAAGAAGCGGGCCCGGCGTGATGTTGTAGAGCGTGAGGGCGCCCACCATGACCGCCGTGGTGCCGCTGCCCGGCACGCCCAGCGTGAGCATCGGGATGAAGGCGCCGTGGGCGGCCGAGTTGTTTGCGGCCTCGGGCGCGGCAACGCCACGCACGTCGCCCTTGCCGAAGGTGCCTTCGCGGTCCGTGAGGTTCTTTTCGACCATGTAGGTGATCGCGCTCGCGATCGTCGCGCCGGCACCGGGAAGCACGCCGATCACGAAGCCGATCACGCTCGAGCGGACCGTCCCCCACCAGGTGTCGGCCATCTCCTTCAGGTTGAACATCGCCCGGCCCGTGGCCTTGATGACCGTCTGGCCCGCATGGGACTGCTCGAGCATCACCAGCATCTCGCTCACGCTGAACAGCCCGATCACCACCACGATGAACTGGATGCCGTCGGAAAGGTGCACGTCCCCGAAGGTGAAACGATAGACGCCCGAACCCGCGTCGATGCCCACGGTGGACATGAGGAGCCCCGTGAGCGCCGCGATCAGCGTCTTGACCGGGCGGTCACCCACCATGCCGGCCAGGCAGCAGATGGCGAAGACCATGAGGACGAAGTACTCGGCCGGACCGAAGGACAGGGCCCACTTGGCGAGGATCGGCGCGAAGAGCGCGAGGCCGAGCGTGGCGATCACGCTGCCCACGAAGGAGCTCCAGGCGGAGATGGACAGCGCCACGCCCGCGAGGCCGTTCTTGGCCATCGGATAGCCGTCCAGCGCGGTCATGAGGGCCCCGGCGTCGCCGGGGATGTTGAGCAGGATCGACGAGATGCGCCCGCCGTACTCGCAGCCGATGTAGACGGCGGCCAGGAGGATGAGCGCCGTTTCCGGCGGCAGCTTCATCGCGAAGGCGATGGGCAGGAGGATCGCGACGCCGTTGATGGGCCCCAGGCCCGGGAGGAGCCCCACCACCGTCCCGATGAAGGACCCGAGAAGCGCCACCAGGAGATTGATGGGCTTGGCCGCGACGACGAAGCCCTGGGCGAGATGTCCGAGCGAGTCCATGTCAGGTCCCCGTGAACAGGCGCCCCAGGGGCAGCGTCACGTCGAGCAGCTTGTCGAAGAAGAACCACAGCCCGACGCCCAGCCCGGTCCCGCCGGCGATGCACGGGACCCAGCCGCCGGCGAAAAGGCGACCGACGGCGACGGTCGCGAGCGCCGTCGACAGGGGAAAGCCCAGCCACTCGAAGGCGAGCGCGTAGGCGAGAAAGGCGCCGAAGAGCACGGCCGCCTTGGCCTTCATGGGGCCGGCCGGCCAGTCGGGTTCGCGGTCGGGCTTGAGCAGCAGCCAGAAGGTCGCCGCCGCCATCGTGCCTGCGAGCAGCAGCGGATAGGCGCGCGGCCCGATGGGCTCGTAGCTGATGGGGGCCTCGATCTGCCAGGCCATCCAGCCCACGGCCGCGCAGAACGCGAGCCAGAGGGCGGCGAAGATGCGGTCGCTCATGGAAAGCGGGCCGCCCCGAGGCGGCCCGACCGGTATCCGGGCGCTACTTCTTGCCCAGGCCGAATTCCTCGGCGATCTTGCGGTACTCGCCCACCTGCTTCTTCACGTAGGCGTCGAGTTCGGCGCCCGTGAGATCGAAGGGCTGCAGGCCGCGCTGCTCGCGAAGGGCCGCGAACTCCTTCGTCGCCATCGCCTTCTTGAACATGTCCTGCCAGGCCTTGTAGTCGGGGTCCGCCACCTTCGGGCCGGTGTAGAAGCCGCGGATGATGGGCCACTGCAGGTCGTAGCCCTGTTCCTTCGCGGTGGGCACGTTGCCCATCTTGCCCTCGAGGCGCTTGTCGGCGAGCACGGCGATCGTGCGGATGTTGCCCGCCACCGCCTGGGCCTCGTCGGCCGACACGTCGCCGAACATCACCTGGATGTGGCCGCCCATGAGGGCCGTCGTCGCTTCGCCGTTGCCCTCGAAGGACACCCAGCGCATCGCCTTCGGATCGATGCCGATCTTCTTGGCGAGCATCGCGGCCTTGGTCCAGTCCTGGCTGCCCACCGTGCCGCCGCCGCCCAGGGGAACCTTGGAAGGATCGGCCTTCATGGCCGCCGCCACTTCGGCGAGGGATTTCCACGGGGCGTTCTTGCCCACGGAGATGGAGCCGTAGTCCGCGCCGACGGCCGCGACCCACCGCACGTCGTTCTCGGTCCACTTGCCGAACTTGCCCTGGGCGATGTTGAGGAGCGAGCCGCCCGAGAACGCGACGATCACGTTCGGGTCGGCGGCACGCTGAGCCACCACCGCATTCATGGCCACCGCGCCGATGCCGCCGGGCATGTAGGTGGATCGCATCGGATCCTTGAGCAGCTTGAGGTCCTGCATCGCCTGGGTGGCGAGCTTGCAGGTGAGGTCGAAGCCGCCGCCGGGCTTGGCGCCCACGATGCATTCGGGCTTGTCGATGGCGGCGAGGGCGGACAGGCTCGTGAGCGTGGCGGCCGCGGTCAGGGCGACGAAACGGGTGGCGTTGCGCATGGGACTCCTCCGGGAGACGGTTGTCGTTCGATCGGGCGGGGGCGTTGTTCCGGGTGGGACCGGACACCCCTCTGGTGCGAGAATGGAGCATAGCCACCGCGGCTTTCAAGTGGCTTTCGGTCACCTTCCGGAGCGTCGCGTCTTGAGAATCCTGCTGGTCGAGGACCACGTCGAGCTGTCCCGCTGGGTCGGTCGGGCCCTCGAGCAGGCCCGCTACACCGTCGAGCGTTCCATGAACGGCGCCGACGCCGACGCGCGACTCGCCACCGAGTCCTACGATCTCGTCATCCTGGACCTGAGCCTCGCCCGGATGGACGGCCTCGAGGTGCTGCGGCGCCTGAGGGACCGGGGTTCGCGCGTCCCGGTGCTCATCGTGACGGCCCGCTCGGACGTCTCGGACCGGGTTCGGGGACTGGACCTGGGGGCCGACGATTACCTCGCCAAGCCCTTCGAGATCGACGAACTGGAGGCCCGGGTTCGCGCGCTGCTGCGCCGGTCCCAGGCCGGCGGGGATCCGCACCCGTCCTGCGGCGAGCTGGTGCTCGATCCCGCGGCCCGCGCCTTCCGCCTCGGGCCGGGCCACCTGGCGCTCACGCCCCGGGAATTCGCGGTGCTCGAGGCCCTCGTCGTGCGGGCCGGCAAGGTCGTCGCCAAGGACCACCTGCACGAGCGCCTCTTCACGCTCGAGAGCGAATCCCGCCCGGACGCGATCGAGGTCTACGTGCATCGCCTGCGCAAGAAGCTGGCGGGGTCGGGCGTTCGCATCGTGACGCTCCGGGGCCTGGGATACCTGCTGGAGGAGATCGCGCCGTGAGCGTCGCGCGGCCCGCGGGCGGCATCCAGTCGCGGCTCCTCGCATGGCTCATCCCGGCCTTCGTGCTCATCGTCGCATTCAACACGGTGGGGGCCTATCGCACGGCGCTCGAGGCGGTGAACACCGCATACGACCGTTCGCTGCTCGCGGTCGCGCGGACCGTGGCCGAGCGCCTGGAATTCCGCGCCGAGCGGGTGGCGGTGGAAGTGCCCCACGTGGCGCTCGATTTCTTCGAGTCGGACCTGCGGGGCCGGGTCTTCTACCGCGTGGGGGGCCTTTCAGGCGAGTTCGTCTCCGGCTGGGACGACCTGCCGCCGCCGCCCCCGGGCGCGCCCCGGTCCGAGGACTACTTCGCGCTCGCCCACTTCTACGACGGGCGCTACGGGGGCGAGGCCGTGCGCGTGGTCGCCCTGCACCAGCCCATCTTCGACGAGCGGCCCCGCGGCCTCGCCCTGGTCCAGGTGGCCGAAACCATGGCTTCACGCGAGGCCCTGACCCGCCGCCTGCTCATGGATACGCTCGCGAGCCAGCTGCTGCTCGTGGTGCTCGCGACCGCCGTCACGGTGATCGCGGTGCGCGCGGTGCTCCGTCCGCTGGGGCGCCTCAGGCAGGATCTCGACGCCCGCGCCGCCGGCGATCTCGCACCCATCGAGGCCACAGGCGTGCCGCGCGAGGTGGGCACGCTGGTCGCGGGCATGAACGACTACGTGGGCAGGTTGCGCGGCGCGCTCGAACGCCAGGACCGCTTCATCGCGGACGCTTCCCACCAGTTGCGCACCCCGCTCGCCGTCCTTCAGGCGCAGGCGGGCCTTGCCGTGCGGGAAACCGACCCGGTGCGCCTGCGCGAGACGCTTGAGGCGATGGACCGCAGCGTGGGCGATACGGTCCACCTGGCGAACCAGCTGCTCACCCGGGCCCGAGCCCAGCACGGCATCGCGACACCGGCTTTCGCCGACCTGGACCTCGCGCAGGTCGCGCGGGAAGCCTGTCTGGAGCTGGGCGCGGGCGCCGTGTCGAAGGACATCGACCTCGCCTTCGAGGGCGATCGACCGGTGCCCCTGCGGGGAGACCCGACGCTCGTGCGGGAACTGGTGAAGAACCTGGTGGACAACGCGATCCGCTACACGCCGGAAGGCGGCCAGGTGACCGTCCGGCTTTCCGGCGATGACGAGGCGCCCTCGATCGAGGTGGAGGACAGCGGCGTCGGGGTGGCGCCCGGCGACCGGGACCGCATATTCGATCCCTTCTACCGCGCGGCCTCGGGCAACCAGCCCGGCCTGGGCCTGGGCCTGTCCATCGTGCGGGACATCGCGCGGGCCCACCAGGCCGCCATCGAGCTGGGTGATGGCCCCGGCGGAGCCGGGCTCAGGGTGCGGGTTCGCTTCCCGGTGAAGGATCTTCCGGCGACCTGAGGGCGGACGCCTCGGCTGCCGGAAGCTCGGCGCGCTCGATGGCGGCGAATCGCTCGCTGATCTTGCGGCCGGAGATCTGAACCTGCGCGGCGTCCTCGTGGGCGAGACGGATGTGGTCCGCGAGCTTCTTGAGCCGGTCGTCGAAGCGGCCGAAGTCCTTGCCGAGCTTGCCCAGCTCGTCCTTGATGATGTGGATCTGCTTGCGGGTCTCGACGTCCTTGAGGACGGCCCGCGCGGTGTTGAGCACCGCCATGAGCGTGGTGGGCGAGACGATCCACACGCGCTTCTGGCCGGCGTATTCCACGAGGTCCCGGTGGTGTGCGTGAATCTCGGCGAATACGCTTTCGGCCGGCACGAACATCACGGCGCCCTCCCCCGTCTCGCCGGGAATGATGTACTTGGAGGCGATGTCGTCCACGTGACGGCGCACGTCGGCCTTGAAGACGCCGGGCGTCACGCGGTCGGGGCCGTCGGAGATCATGCGCTCGTAGTTCTCCAGCGGGAACTTGGAATCGACCGCGATGAGGCCCGTGGGCGCGGGAAGCTTGAGCACGCAGTCGGCGCGCAGGTTCCGGGCCGTCTGGAACGTGTACTGGAATTCGTAGGAGGTCTCCGGCAGGACGTTCCTCACGATGTCCTCGAGCTGGCGCTCGCCCAGGGCCCCGCGCGAGCTCTTGCTGCCCAGGAGCCCCTGCAGGCTCACCACGCTGGTGGTGAGGGTCTCGATTTTCTTCTGGGCGTCGTCGATGGTCTGAAGGCGCGTCATCACGCTCACGAAGGTCTCGTTGGTGCGCTTGAAGCCCTCGTCGAGGCGCTCGTTCACCTTGCCGCCGATCTCCGCGAGGCGGGCGTCCACCTTTTCCTGCAGAGCCCGCTCGAAGGCCTGCATCTGTTCGCGGTTCCTCGCGAGCTCGTCACCCACCGCGCGGCGGAGGCGATCGCCCTCCTCGCTCTGGCGAGAGGCGATTCGGTCGGCGGAATCGGCCAGGCCGCTGCGAAGGTCGGTGAGGACGGCCCGGTGGTGGGATTCGCGGTCGCCCGCCACCGCGTCCGGCAGCGTCTCGATGCGGCGGGCGAGCCGCAGCGCGACAACGAGGGCGGCGACGGCCGCCGCGGCGGCCACCAGGACGAGCAGGAGGACCGCGACGTCCAAGGCCGGCCCTTACGCCGCGGCTTCCTCGCGCGCGGCGCGCTTGCGATCGTGCTCGAGCAGGTGGCGCTTGCGCAGGCGGATGGTCTTGGGCGTCACCTCCACCAGTTCGTCGTCGTCGATGAACTCGACGGCGCCTTCCAGCGTGAGCTGGATGGGCGGCGTGAGCGTCACGTTCTCGTCCTTGCCCGCGGCGCGGACGTTGGTGAGCTTCTTGCCCTTCACGGGGTTCACGATGAGGTCGTTGTCGCGGCTGTGGATGCCGATCACCATGCCCTCGTAGACGCGCTCGCCGGGCGAGACGAACATCCGGCCGCGCTCCTCGAGGTTCCACAGCGCGAAGGCGACCGCCTCGCCCTGCTCGGAGGAAATGAGCACGCCGTTGCGGCGGGCCGGGGCCTCGCCCTTGGCCGGCGCGTAGTCGTCGAACACGTGGCTCTTGATGCCCGTGCCGCGGGTGAGCGTCATGAACTCCATGTGGAAGCCGATGAGGCCGCGCGAGGCGATGCGGTAGTCGAGGCGCACGCGCCCCTTGCCGTCCGGCACCATGTCCTGGAGCTCGCCGCCGCGCCGGCCCAGCTCCTCCATGACCTTGCCCTGGTTGTCCTGGTCGACGTCGACCGTGAGGATCTCCCACGGCTCCATCTTCACGCCGTCGATCTCCTTCACCACGACGCGGGGCTTGCCCACCGCGAGTTCGTAGCCTTCGCGGCGCATGTTCTCGATGAGGATCGTGAGGTGCAGCTCGCCCCGGCCCGAGACGCGGAAGATGTCGGCGTCGCCGGTGTCCTCGACGCGCAGGGCCACGTTGGACATGAGCTCCTTGGTGAGGCGGTCGCGGATCTGGCGGCTGGTGACGTACTTGCCTTCCTGGCCGGCGAAGGGCGAGGTGTTCACCTGGAAGTTCATGGTGAGGGTGGGCTCGTCCACCCCGAGGAAGGGCAGCGCCTCGGGCTTTTCCACGTCGGCGAAGGTGGCGCCGATGGTGAAGTCCTCGATGCCCGTCACCGAGACGATCTCGCCGGCGGCGGCACTGTCCATCTCGACCTTCTCGAGCCCTTGGAAGGCGCGCACCAGGCCGATCCGCGCCTTGCGCGGCGCGTGCTCGCCCGCGAGGATCATGACTTCCTGGGCGCGCTTGAGCGTGCCGCGGCGGATGCGGCCCACGGCGATGCGGCCGAGGAAGCTCGAGTAGTCCACCGCGCTGATCTGCAGCTGCAGCGGGCCGTCGGGATCGCCCACGGGCTCGGGCACGTACTTGAGGATGGTGTCGAAGAGCGGGCGCATGTTCTCGCCCTTCACCGTGGGCTCGACCGAGGCCCAGCCGTTGAGCGCGGAGGCGTAGACCACCGGGAAGTCGAGCTGGTCCTCGGTCGCACCGAGCTTGTCCATGAGGTCGAAGGTCTGGTTCACGACCCAGTCGGGACGGGCGCTCTCGCGGTCGATCTTGTTCACGACGACGATGGGCTTGAGGCCCAGCGCGAGGGCCTTGCGCGTGACGAACCGCGTTTGCGGCATCGGGCCTTCGACGGCATCGACGAGCAGCACCACGCCGTCGACCATCGACAGCACCCGCTCCACCTCGCCGCCGAAGTCGGCGTGGCCGGGCGTGTCCACGATGTTGATGTGCACGCCCTCGTAGTCGACGGCGGTGTTCTTCGCGAGGATGGTGATGCCCCGCTCCTTCTCGATGTCACCGGAGTCCATCACCCGTTCGGCGATGTGCTGGTGGGCCGCGAAGGTGCCGGCCTGGTGCAGGAGCTTGTCGACGAGGGTGGTCTTGCCGTGGTCGACGTGGGCGATGATGGCGATGTTGCGAAGCGGGCGCGGCATGGAATTCCTTGGGATGCCCTGCGGGAAGGTCAAAATCGCAGGAAATTCAGCATTTTAGCACACACGGGGCGCGCCCGCGAGGTGCCGGCCGGGTGCTACCCCTCGCGGTTGCGCATCCAGTCGGCGGTGCCGAAGAAGGCCTCGGCAAGGCCCCGCTGCAACGCCGCGTCCACGCCCTCCTCGTCCATCGCGCGGCTCATGCACAGCAGCCACTGGTCGCGCTCCTCGACGCCGATGGAAAAAGGCAGGTGCCGCGCGCGGAGCATGGGCGCGCCGATCTTCTCGGCGAACAGGGGCGGGCCGCCGAGCCAGCCCGAGAGGAACCAGAAGAGCTTGTCGCGGGAGCCCTCGAGCCGCGGCGGGTGCATCGCGCGCAGTTTCGCGAACTCCGGTTCGAGGTCCATGAGGTCGTAGAAGCGGTCCACCAGGGCGCGCACGCCGGCTTCGCCGCCCAGGCGATCGTAGGCAATGGCGTCGTTCTTCGGGTCGGTCATGGGCGAGGCGGGGCATCGGGAAGGCGGGCGCGATCCTAGCATGCCGCCCCCATAGCTTGCGCCCGCCCGGGGATTTTGCCACCATAGGTCGCGCTTCCCCCACAAGGACCGTCTGGATGAGCGAAGGCAAGGCCCTCCCCGATTTCGAGCTTCCCGCGACCGGCAACCAGCGCTTCCGCCTTTCGGCCTTCCACGGCCACCCGCTCGTCCTCTACTTCTACCCGAAGGACAACACGCCCGGCTGCACGGACGAGAGCCTGCAGTTCCGCGAGCTCCACGGGGAGTTCGCGAAGGCCGGCTGGACGATCTTCGGCATCTCCCGGGATTCCGTCGCCTCCCACGAGAAATTCAAGGCGAAGTTCGGCTTCCCCTTCGAGCTGCTGAGCGACGCCGACGAGGTGGCCTGCGGCCTCTTCGGCGTCATCAAGATGAAGAACATGTACGGCAAGCAGGTCCGCGGCATCGAGCGCAGCACCTTCGCCATCGGCCCCGACGGACGCATCGCGCGCGAGTGGCGCGGCGTGAAGGTGGCCGGCCACGGCGCCGAGGTCCTCGCGTTCGCCAAGGGCGCCTGAATTGCCGAAGCCTTCCCCCTGCCCCGCTCCCCCGAATGCCCGACGAAACCCTGCGTGACTCGCCGGCCGATGCCGGCGGAACGGATGCGCACGCCCCGCGTGCGGAGGTGCCCATGAAGAAGACCCGCGCCAGCCGCGCCGACACCGCCGTGAAGCTCTTCGTGCTGGACACCAACGTCCTCATGCACGACCCCACGAGCCTCTTCCGGTTCGAGGAACACGACGTGTACCTGCCCATGGTCACGCTCGAGGAACTCGACGACAACAAGAAGGGCATGAGCGAGGTCGCGAGGAACGCCCGCCAGGCGAGCCGCTTCCTGGACGAGATCGTCTCCCGGGGCGAGGGCGACATCGAGTCGGGCTACGCCCTGAAGGGCAAGGGCCAGGGCGGCGCCCTCGGGCGCCTGTACCTGCAGACCCATTCGGTGAGCGTCGACATCCCGGATTCGGTCGCCTCGCAGAAGGCCGACAACGTGATCCTGGGCGTGGCGATGCACCTCAAGCAGCGCCACGCGCGCCGCCCGGTGGTGCTCGTCTCCAAGGACATCAACATGCGCATCAAGGCGCATGCGATCGGGCTGGAGGCCGAGGACTACTTCAACGACAAGGTCCTCGAGGACACCGACCTGCTCTACACGGGCATGCTCGCGCTGCCGGAGGATTTCTGGGACCGCCACGGCAAGGACGTGGAGAGCTGGCAGGAGCACGGCCGCACCCTCTACCGCGTGAAGGGCCCGCTGTGCCCGTCGCTGCTGGTGAACCAGTTCGTCTTCCACGAGGGCGACCGCCCCTTCTTCGCGATCGTGAAGGACGTGAAGGGCAAGACGGCGACGCTCCAGACCCTCAAGGACTACTCGCACCACAAGAACAATGTCTGGGGCATCACGTCGAGGAACCGCGAACAGAACTTCGCCCTGAACCTGCTGATGGACCCGGACGTGGATTTCCTCACGCTGCTGGGCCAGGCCGGCACGGGCAAGACCCTGCTCACGCTGGCCGCGGGCCTCATGCAGACGCTCGAGTACAAGGTCTACAGCGAGATCATCATGACCCGCGTCACGGTGCCCGTGGGCGAGGACATCGGCTTCCTGCCGGGAACGGAGGAGGAGAAGATGACCCCGTGGATGGGGGCGCTCGAGGACAACCTGGACGTCCTCATGAAGACCGACGACGAGGCGGGCGACTGGGGCCGGGCCGCGACGGCCGACCTGATCCGAAGCCGCATCAAGGTGAAGAGCCTGAACTTCATGCGCGGCCGGACCTTCATCAACAAGTACCTCATCATCGACGAGGCCCAGAACCTGACCCCGAAGCAGATGAAGACGCTGATCACGCGCGCCGGGCCGGGGACGAAGGTGGTGTGCCTGGGCAACATCGCGCAGATCGACACGCCCTACCTCACCGAAGGCTCCTCCGGCCTCACCTACGTGGTGGACCGCTTCAAGGGCTGGGGTCACAGCGGGCACATCACGCTCACCCGCGGCGAGCGCTCTCGCCTCGCGGACCACGCGGCGGAAGTGCTCTAGCCTGCGGGCGCGGCGTGTGCCGCGCCGATCGCGCCGAATAGTCGGCAGACCGGGGCTGCCTGCGGCCCACACGATGGCGTCGTTTTCCAACCCGGAGACCGCCATGACACTCGCCCGCCTCGCACCCATTGCCGCCGTCGCGGCCCTTGCCCTGCCTTTCGGTGCCGTCGCGCAGGCCACCGGCCAGCAGGTGGACGCCGCCCACTTCACCGTCGACACGGGCTACATCCTGGGCCTGGGCGGCACGCCCGAGCAGCGCCTTGCGCAGACGATGACCGTCGTATCGGGCGGCGAGCTGGCGGGATTGTTCCTGCCGATCGTCTGCAACACCGGGCGCGTCACCGTCGAGGTGCGCGACGTCGTGGCCGACGCCCCGGGGACCACGCTGATCGCCCGCAAGCGCGTCCGCGGCGAGGAGCTCAACGTCTTTTCGGCCTCCCGCTTCGTGTTCGTGCGCTTCGCCGCGGGAACGACCCTCGCGAGCGGTCAGCGGGTCGCCGTGGTGCTTTCCCACGACGGCGCCGGAAGCTGCAGCGTGTTCGGTTCGCCCGCCGCGTCGGCCTATGCCGGGGGCCGGGGCCTGTTCGAATCGGCCGCCAATCCGCCGGGCTTCCTGCCCTTCTCGGATTTCCCGGGCACGCCGGACGACCTGCCCTTCCAGCTCGTGCTGGACTAGGCCGGACGCGCCTCGCGCAGGTAGTCCCCCACCAGGCCGACGAAGCGGTCGATGGCCGCGGCGTCGACGTCGAGGTGGGTGACGAGCCGGGCGCGGGGTCCGATGGGGGCCCGGGCGTCCCGGGCCTCCAGGAAGGCCGGCAGGCCGGCGAATCGCTCGGCCGGCAAGGCGGCGAAGACCATGTTGGTCTGGACCGGCTCCACGGCGATCCCGAGGGCCGACAGGCCCGAGGCCAGGCGCTCGGCGTTCGCGTGGTCCTGGGCGAGCCGCTCGACGTGGTGATCGAGCGCGTACAAGCCCGCCGCGGCGAGGATGCCCGATTGCCGCATGCCGCCGCCGAGCATCTTGCGGATCCGCTTCGCCTTGGCGATGAGGCCGGCGTGCCCCACGAGGACCGAGCCCGCGGGAGTGCCGAGCCCCTTCGACAGGCACACCGACACGGTGTCGAACCCGGCGCACAGCACGTTCACCGGCAGGCCCAGCTTCACCGCGGCGTTGAAGATGCGGGCGCCGTCGAGGTGGGTGGACAGGCCCTTCTTCCAGGCGAGCGTGACCGCGCGGGCGAGGTAGTCGCGCCCGAGGACCTTGCCGCCGATCGTGTTCTCCAGCGCGAGCAGGCGCGAGATCGCGAAGTGGGAATCGTCCGGCTTCACGGCGGCGGCGACCTGGTCGAGGTCGAGCGTGCCGTCGGGCCGGTTCTGGAGGGGCTGGGGCTGGATCGAGCCGAGTACCGCCGCGCCGCCGCCTTCGAACTTGTAGGTGTGGGCCTCCTGGCCGAGGATGACTTCCTCCCCTCGGCCGCAATGGGCCATGAGCGCCGCGAGGTTCGACTGCGTGCCCGTCGGGAAGAAAAGGCCCGCCTCCATGCCGAAAAGGGCGGCCGTGCGCACCTCCAGCGCCTTGACCGTCGGATCGTCCCCGAAGACGTCGTCGCCGACCTCCGCGCGGGCCATGGCCTCGCGCATGGCGGGGGTGGGACGGGTGACGGTGTCGCTGCGCAGGTCGATCAAGGCGGTCCTTCCGATCGGGGGGGCCGGGCCGGCGCCAGATGCCATTTCGCCTTGGGGACCACCTTGGCCTCGGCGGGGTCGCCGAGATAGTGGGGCGACATGATCTGCACGCCGTGCTCGTTGAAGACGTCCTGGATTTGCGCATGCAGGGCGGAAATCACGGTCGCCCGGGGCACGGGCTCGCGGGGAATGGCCTGCGCGACGAGGCGGTACTCCGGGTAGAAATCCGAGAGCGCGGTCTGGAAGACGCGGGGCGCGGGGTCGGGGAGCACGCCCGGCGTTCGCCGAGCCGCCTCGACGAGCATCGCCTCGACCTGCCGCCAGGGCGTGTCATAGCCGATGGTGACCGTGGCATCGACGATGAAGCCGTCGCCCTTCACGGTACGCGAGTAGTTGCAGGTGATGGCACCGGCGACGTACGCGTTGGAAAGCGTGAGCTCCTGCCCGAGGCCGGTGCGGATGCGCGTGGTGAAGGCACCCAGGTCGACCACCGTCCCCTCGTGATCGCCGATGCGCACGTATTCGCCCGGCCTCACGGTGCGGGTGTACATCAGGATGAGGCCGCTGGCCGCCTGGCCCACGATGCTGGTGGATCCGAGCGAGACCATGAGCCCCAGGAGAACCGACAGGCCCTTGAAGGCATCGCTGTGCGAGCCGGGAAGGTAGGGGTAAGCCATCGCCACGGCGAAGATGCAAAGCCCCGCCACCAGCAGGTTGCGCGTCGGCCGCGCCGTGTCGCGGTCCAGCCATCCCGAACTGGCCTCCCCCTCGATGAAGGGCTTCATGAAGGAGTTCACCGCGCCCCCGGCGACTCCCGCGAGCGCGAAGATGGCGATGGCGACGGCCAGGTTGGGCAGCGCCGACAGCAGGCCCGACATCGCCGACATCGCGACGGACACCGTCGCGTCCTGCAGGCCTTCGCCCCAGGATCGGGTCCAGGGAAATCGCGACAGGGCGTAGGCGAGCCACTCGTGCAACGCGAGGAGCACGAGCAACCAGAACACCAGCGACGTGATGACCCGGGCCGCGGTGATGACCTGTTCCCGGCCCAGGAGGGACCTGCCGCCTACGCGCAGGCGCTCGGCATGTCGCGAGGCGAGGTTCGCCAGTCGAAGGGCGATCCAGGCCCGGACGCGCACCAGCAGCCAAAGCGCGGCGACCAGCACGATCGACGCGATTCCCGCCGCCAGCGAGGCGCGTCCCAGGGCATCCCAGCGTCGGGCCTCGCGCGTCTCTTCCACGACCTTGCGAAGGGCCGCCACGGCCCGCTCCACCGCCTGTGCCGGTGTTTCGCCGGCGAGCGCGTCGGCATCGCCGTCCATGACGAGGAAGGCGGACTTCCCGTCGAGCGTCACGGACTGCCCGCCGGGAATCGCCCGGAGCGCGATCGTCCCCGGTCCGGCCTCGCGGAGCAGGCCGCGGATCACCTCGTCGGCCCGTGCGGCACGTTCGCCCGGGTCGAAACCCAGGATCGAGGTGCGGAACGTGGCGACGGGGCGGTTGTTGACCCTGAGCACGGTCGCCTGCCCTGCCGGCGAGGCGATGCCCGGCGGCGCCCCGGGTGCGGGCTCCGCCTGGACGACGGAACCCGCGAACGGCAGGGCGAGGAGGAGGACCGCGGCGAGCGCCCTAGCGCTGCGCCTCATTGAACTGCGCGAGGGCGGCAGATCCGGGGCACAGCTCCGCGTCGCCGAGCTCGTTCAGCGGCTTGGCGGTGGTGCCGAGGTGTTCGTGCAGGTCGACCGCATCGGGCTCGAGGTAGAGCAGGCCCGTCACGATCTCGCCGCGCGCGTAGTGGGAGGCGACGTAGCTCATGGCCGAGATGCGGCTGGAGGAATCGTAGTCGTCCGCGATCTTGCGAAGGCGCAGCACCGATCCGTCGTGCTGGCGCACCTCCTGCACGGAGCCCGGCGCGTACTGCGTCGTGATCTCCTTGTGGACGGTGATCACGTCCAGGGCGTTCACGGCCTCGTTGTGGTGGCGCACGTAGTCATAGCTGCGCGTGGAGCCTTCGTGGTTGTTGAAGGCGACGCAGGGCGAGATCACGTCGATGAAGGCCGCGCCGCCGTGGCGGATGGCGCCCTTGATGAGGGGCACGAGCTGCGCCTTGTCGCCGGAGAAGCTGCGGGCCACGTAGGTGGCGCCCAGCTGCATGGCGAGGCAGGCGAGATCGATGCCTTCGTCGGTGTTGACCGCGCCGCGCTTGCTCTTCGAGCCGCGGTCCGCCGTCGCCGAGAACTGGCCCTTGGTGAGGCCGTACACGCCGTTGTTCTCGACGATGTAGGTCATGTTCACGCCCCGCCGCATGCTGTGGGCGAACTGCCCCAGGCCGATGGAGGCCGAGTCGCCGTCGCCCGAGACGCCCAGGTAGAGCAGGTCGCGGTTGGCGAGGTTCGCGCCCGTGAGCACCGAGGGCATCCGTCCGTGCACGCTGTTGAAGCCGTGGGACTTGTCGAGGAAGTACGTCGGGGTCTTGGACGAGCAGCCGATGCCCGAGAGCTTGGCCACGCGGTGGGGCTGGATCGCGAGCTCCCAGCAGGCCTGGATGATGGCGGCGCTGATGGAATCGTGCCCGCAGCCGGCGCACAGCGTGGAGATCGTGCCTTCGTAGTCGCGGCGCGTGAGGCCCAGCGCGTTGACCGGCAGGTCGGGGTGGTGGAGCTTGGGCTTGGCGATGTAGGTCATGGTGTCATTCTCCGCCCGCGCCGCCGGCGGCCGTGCGCCGGAGCGGGGTCACCTGGAGGGCCGTGAGGCGCTTGGCGATGTCGCCCTTGATGAAGCGGGCCGTGATCGGCGTGCCGTCGTAGTGCAGCACCGAGGCGAGCCGGGTCGGGTCGAGGGCGCCCTCGTTGACGAGCAGCGTGCGCAGCTGCCCGTCGCGGTTCTGCTCCACCACGAAGACGCAGTCGTGCTGGTTCACGAAGTCGATCACCGAGTCCTGGAACGGGAAGGCGCGCACCCGCAGGCCGTCGAGGTGGATGCCGTCCGCCTCGAGGAGCGCGAGGGCCTCCTCCATCGCCGGCGCCGTGGAGCCGTAGTAGATGGCGCCGTAGCGCGTGGGCTTGGCCGACGGGCGCGCCTCGGGCTTGGGCATGTAGTGCTTGGCCGTCTCGAACTTGCGGACGAGGCGCTCCATGTTGTCGACGTAGGCCGTGCCCTCCTCCGTGTACCGGGCATAGCGGTCGCGGCTGGTGCCCCGGGTGAAGAAGGAGCCCCGGCTCGGGTGCGTGCCGGGATAGGTGCGGTAGGTGATGCCGTCGTCGTCGACGTCGAGATAGCGGCCGAATCGTGCGCCCGCCTCGAGCTGCTCGTTCGTGAGGACCTTGCCGCGGTCGAAGCGGCGGCTGTCGTCCCACGCGAGGGGCTCGCAAAGGCGCTCGTTCATGCCGATGTCCAGGTCCGTCAGCACGAAGACCGGGGTCTGCAGGCGGTCGGCGAGGTCCAGCGCGTCGGCGGTGAACTCGAAGCCTTCCTTGGCGTCCTGGGGGAAGAGCAGCGGGTGCTTCGTGTCGCCGTGGGAGGCGTAGGCGCACAGGAGCACGTCGGACTGCTGCGTGCGCGTGGGCATGCCCGTGGACGGGCCCGCCCGCTGCACGTTCACGATGGTGGCGGGGATCTCGGCGAAGTACGCGAGGCCGATGAACTCGCTCATGAGCGAGATGCCGGGTCCGGAGGTGCAGGTGAAGGACCGGGCGCCGTTCCACGCGGCGCCGATCACCATGCCGATGGAGGCGAGCTCGTCCTCGGCCTGCACGATCGCGAAGTTGTTCTTGCCCGTCGCCTTGTCGATGCGGTACTTGCGGCAGTGCTTGGCGAAGGCCTCGGCCATGGAGGAGGACGGCGTGATCGGGTACCAGGCGCACACCGTGGCGCCCCCGAAGACGGCACCCAGGGCCGCGGCGTTGTTGCCCTCGAGGAAGATCCGGTCGCCCACCTTGTCGGCGCGGCGCACCTGCAGGCCCAGGGGGCACGGCAGGTTCTTCACGGCGTACTCGTGGCCCATGCGCAGGGCCTTCACGTTGGAATCGAGGAGCTTTTCCTTGCCCTTGTACTGCTCGCCGATGAGCTTCTCGACCTCGCCGAGCTCCACGCCGACGAGGGCCGCGAGGGCGCCCACGTAGATGATGTTCTTGAAGAGCTGGCGCTGGCGCGGATCGGTGTAGGTGGCGTTGCAGATCTCCGTGAGCGGCATGCCGATCACGAGGATGTCGTCGCGGAACTTGCCGGCGGGCATCGGCCGCGTGGAGTCGTAGAAGAGGTAGCCGCCCGGCTCCACTTCGGCGACGTCCTTCTCCCAGGTCTGGGGGTTCATGGCCACCATGAGATCCGCGCCGCCGCGCCGGGCGTTCCAGCCCGCCTCGCAAACGCGCACCTCGTACCACGTGGGCAGTCCCTGGATGTTCGACGGGAAGATGTTCCGGGGGCTCACGGGAACGCCCATGCGGGCGATGGACTTCGCGAAGAGCGTGTTGGCCGACGCGGAGCCGGAACCGTTCACGTTCGCGAACTTGATGACGAAGTCGTTGACCGCCTCGAGTCGTTTCATGGGGCGCTCCTTCAGGCGGCCTGCCGCGGGGCCTGGCGGCAACCGGGACCGGCGTGCGTCATTTCGAGGAAGAACTTCTGCATGTCCCAGGCGCCGGTCGGGCAACGCTCGGCGCACAGGCCGCAGTGCAGGCACACGTCCTCGTCCTTGGCCATGATGCGGCCGGTCTTGAGGCCCGTGCCGACGTAGAGGGCCTGCGAGAGATCCTGCGACGGGGCGTTCAGCCGCGCGCGCACCTCGGCCTCCGCGCCGTCGGCGGTGAAGGTGATGCAGTCCATCGGGCAGATGTCGACGCAGGCGTCGCACTCGATGCACAGCTTGGGCGCGAAGACCGTCTGCACGTCGCAGTTCAGGCACCGCTGGGCTTCCTTGAAGGCGAGCTTCTCGTCGAAGCCGAGCTCCACCTCGGTGCGGATGTCCTTGAGCGCGATGGTGAGTTCCTTGAGGGGAACCTTGTGGCGCGCGTCGGGCACGACGGCGTTGTCGTAGATCCACTCGTGGATGCCCATCTTCTGGGACACGAGGTTCGCGAAGGGCGCGGGCCGATCGGCCACGGGCTCGCCCTGGCAGAACTTGTCGATCGACACCGCGGCCTCGTGGCCGTGGGCGACCGCCCAGATGATGTTCTTCGGCCCGAGCGCCGCATCGCCGCCGAAGAAGACGCGCGGCAGCGTGGACTGCAGCGTCTTCTCGTCGAGCTTGGGCATGCCCCACTTGTCGAACTCGATGCCGATGTCGCGCTCGATCCAGGTGAAGGCGTTCTCCTGGCCGACCGCGACCAGCACCTGGTCGCATTCGAACGCCTGGTCCGGCTCGCCCGTGGGCACCAGCGAGCGGCGCCCCTTGTCGTCGTACACGGCCTTCACCTTCTCGAAGGTCATGCCGGTGAGCTTGCCGCCTTCGTGCAGGAAGGCCTTGGGCACGAGGTAGTTGAGGATCGGGATGCCCTCGTGCTCGGCGTCTTCCTTCTCCCAGGGGCTCGCCTTCATCTCCTCGAAGCCGGAGCGCACGATGACTTTCACGTCCTCGCCGCCCATGCGGCGCGCGGAGCGGCAGCAGTCCATCGCCGTGTTGCCCCCACCCAGCACGATCACGCGCTTGGCGACGCTCGTCACGTGGCCGAAGGAGACGTTCGCCAGCCAGTCGATGCCGATGTGGATGTGCTTGGCGGCTTCCTTGCGGCCGGGCACATCGAGATCCCGGCCCCTCGGGGCGCCGGAACCGACGAAGACCGCGTCCCAGCCCTCGGCGAGCAGCGCCTTGAGGGACTCGATGCGGTGGCCGGACTTGAACTCGACGCCCAGGTCGAGGACGTAGCCCGTCTCCTCGTCGATCACGCTCTCGGGCAGGCGGAACTTCGGGATCTGGGTGCGGATCATGCCGCCGGGCTTCTGGTCGGCCTCGAAGACCGTCACGGCGTAGCCCTGGGGCGCGAGGTCGCGGGCGACCGTGAGGGACGCGGGCCCGCCGCCGATGCAGGCGACGCGCTTGCCGTTCTTGCGGGCCGCGGGCTTGGGCAGGCGGTCCCGGATGTCATCCTTGTGATCGGCCGCGACGCGCTTCAGGCGGCAGATGGCGACCGGTTCGGGCTTTTCCCCCTGGTTTTCCTCCACGCGTCCCCGGCGGCAGGCCGGCTCGCACGGGCGGTCGCAGGTGCGGCCGAGGATCCCGGGGAAGACGTTGGATTTCCAGTTGACGAGGTAGGCGTCGGAGTAGCGCCCTTGGGCGATGAGACGGATGTACTCCGGGACGGGGGTGTGGGCGGGACACGCCCACTGGCAATCGACGACTTTGTGGAAGTAGTCGGCGACGCCGATGTCGGTCGGCTTCAAGCAGTCTTCCTCCTGCGCCCCTTGTCGTTATCGGTTTCGCCGTGCTTGGCTGCGCGGCGGTCCGGGGGGTGATTGGGGCGGATTGGCAATGGTTTCCAGTCTACCGGCGGGCGGGCACCCTGAAAAGGCGGCAGAGGATTTCCCCTTTGCAATCAAGGGATAAAAACCTTCGCTGCGGCGCTCGTGGCACCTTCGTCCAACGGCTGGGCGAATCAATACCACGGAACGGCATCTTCCGGCCTGCGCGGCGTCAATCGGGCGTCGGCTCCCGGAGCGGATTCGTGCGTCCCGCGGGAGTGACGTGGCGCACGGCGGACACAGGGCGCCAAGCGTACAACTGGTTACAAGCCCGGCCGCGGCAGCAACACCTGCGCACGGCGAGGGCGGCACCATGCGCCCTATCGGGAGGGCCGCAAGGGAGAACGGGATGAAAACAGGACGACGCGTGCCTTGGCTCGCGATGCCGCTGCTGGCGGCGGCGACCGCCTGGGCTGAACCCACGGCGACCGCGGTCGAGTACTACCACACGGGACTTCGCCATTACTTCGTGACCGCCAACGCCGCCGAGATGGCCTTCGTGGATGGCGGGGGCGCCGGCGCCGGATGGTCCCGCACCGGCGGGCGCTTCGGGGTTTATGCCGGGGCGGGCGATGCCGCGGGCCTCGCACCGGTGTGCCGCTTCTACGGCACCCCGGGCATCGGCCCCAATTCGCATTTCTACACGGCCAACGCGGCCGAATGCGATTTCGTGAAGTCCCAGCCGGGTTGGACCTACGAGGGCATCGCGTTCCACGTGCCCGTCCCCCAGGCCGGCGCCTGCCCCGCCTCGACGACGCCGGTGATGCGCACCTACAACGACCGCGCGTCCGCCAACGATTCCAACCATCGATTCACGGTCGACGCCACGGTGCAGGCCCGCATGGTGGCCGCGGGACACCGCGACGAGGGGACCGTGATGTGCGCACCGCTTTCGACGGACGATCGCCATGCCGACGCGGTCCGACTGCTCCGGCAGGCGACCTTCGGACCGGCCGAGGCCGACATCGCCCGCGTGCTCGTCCTCGGGCCTTCCGGTTGGCTGGACGAGCAATTCGCCCTGCCCGCCTCCGCCTATCCGGCATACCCGTGGATGCCCGCCGGCCGTCCCGACACCTGCGTGGACGACCGCACGCAGCCGGTCCGGCCCGACAGCTACTGCGCCCGGGACAACTACACCCTGTTCCCGCTGCAGCTCGCGTTCTTCACGACGGCGCTCGCGCCGTCCGATCCCCTGCGCACCCGCATGGCCTTCGCGCTCTCGCAGGTCTTCGTGACCTCCGGCGTCGACAACCAGCGCAACTACGCCATGCGCCACTACCAGCAGATGCTGCGAGATCGCGCGTTCGGCAACTTCTACGACCTGATGCTCGCGGTGACGCGCTCGCCGGTGATGGGCGACTACCTCGACATGGCCAACAACAACAAGGCCAATCCCGCGACGGGCACCAACCCGAACGAGAACTACGCGCGCGAGATCCTCCAACTCTTCACCATCGGGCTCTTCGAGCTGAACGCCGACGGAACGATGCGGCTCGACGCCTCCGGCAAGCCCGTTCCCACCTACGACATCGACGAGATCGAGGGCTTCGCCCGGGCCTTCACCGGGTGGACCTATCCGACGGTCGCCGGCGCCTCGGCCCGCAACAACAACCCGCGCAACTACCTGGGCGACATGATTCCCGTCACGGCCAACCACGAGATGGGTACCAAGCGCCTGCTCTCCGGAATCACCGCACCGGCGAACCTCTCGCCGGTCGACGACCTCGCGTTCGCCCACCGCAACATCTTCGAGCACGCGAACGTCGGGCCCTTCATCGGCCGCCAGCTCATCCAGAAGTTCGTCACCAGCGATCCGACGCCCGGCTACGTCTCGCGCGTCGCGGCCGTCTTCGCGAACAACGGCGCCGGCATCCGCGGCGACCTCAGGGCGGTCTTGCGGGCGGTCCTGCTCGATCCCGAGGCCCGCGGCGCCCGCAAAATCGATCCGTCCTACGGCAAGCTCTCCGAACCGGTCCTGTGGCTCACGGCAATGGCCCGCGCGTTCAACGCCCGATCCGACGGGGTCGCCTTCCGCACGGCCGCCGCCGGCCTCGGGCAGAACGTGTACTACTCGCCCTCGGTCTTCAACTATTACCCGCCGGACAACCGGCTGCCGGGCGGCGCATGGCTCGCGCCGGAGTTCGCGCTTCAGACCACCAGCACCGCGATCGGTCGCGCGAACGCCGCCAACTCGCTGCTGTTCTCGGCGTCCATCCCGCCGGATCCGACGGTGTACGGCGCGACGGGCACGCAGGTGGACCTGTCGGCCTACGAAGCCGTCGCCGGCGATGCCGGTGCGCTGGCCGACCGTCTCGACCGCTACCTGCTCGCCGGGCGGATGAGCGCGGCCATGCGCTCGGCCATCGTTTCGGCCGTGCAGGCCGTGCCCGCCACGGATCGCCTTGGCCGTGCCCGGGCGGCCGCTTGGCTCGTAGTCACCTCGCCGTCCTTCCAGGTGGAGCGCTGAACGCCATGAACAACGACCGCCGCCGCTTCATCGGCCATGCCGGCGCCCTCACGGGCGCGGCCCTCGCCCGCCGTCTCGTGCCGGCCGCCCTCGCCGGCTTGGCCGCGCAGGCCTCCGCCCAGTCGGCCCCGTCCGACTATCGCGCCCTCGTCTGCGTCTTCCTCTTCGGTGGCGTGGATGGCAACAGCCTGCTGGTACCCCTCGACGCGGGCGGCTACGGGCAATACTCGTCCGTGCGCACGACGGCCTCGGGCGTGAACCTCGCCCAGTCCGAGCTCTTGCCGATCCAGCCCTCGGGATCCGCCACCCCTTACGGGCTCCACCCGGAGCTGTCGGAACTGCAGCCACTCTTCGCCTCGGGACAGCTCGCGATCGTGGCCAATGCCGGCCCCCTCACCGGTCCGACGACCAAGGCCAACTACGCTTCCGCTCGTCCCGACAATCTTTTTTCCCATTCCGACCAGCAGGCCCAATGGCAGTCGGCCGTCGCGACGGGGGCGAGCCGGACGGGCTGGGGCGGCCGGCTCGCGGACAAGCTCTCGACCGCCAATGCCGCCTCCGGATTTCCGATCGTGACCTCGATCGCGGGCAACAGCCTCTTCGCCACGGGCGACGCCAGCTCGCCCCTCGCCCTGCCCACGAGCGGCGGACTCGCGCTCCAGGGCTTCACCACCGGGGCGGCGGCGAACGCGCGGCTCGCGGCCTTTCAGTCGATCCTCGCGGCCGATCGCGATAACGCCTTCGTGGCGGCGGCTTCCGACGTCACGTCCCGGGCGCTGTCCCTGTCGGGCGTCGTGAATCCCATCCTCACCTCGACGAGTTCCGCGGTAACGACCCTCTTCCAGGGGCAGAACGCCTCGGTGGCCCAGCAACTCCAGCAGGTGGCGCGCCTCATCGAGGCCCGCGGCCAGACCGGCGCGAGGCGCCAGGTGTTCTTCGTGTCCCAGGGCGGCTACGACACCCACACGAACGAACTGGCGACCCTCACCACGCTCCTGGGGCAGCTCTCGCCGGCGCTGAAGGCTTTCCAGGACGCGATGTCCCTGCTGGGCGTCGCGAACCAGGTGACGACGTTCACGCTTTCGGATTTCGGGCGGACCTTCATGCCCGCGTCGGGCGGTGGGACGGACCACGCCTGGGGCAATCACCATTTCGTGATGGGCGGTGCCGTGCGCGGCGGGGCGATCTACGGACGCTACCCGGCGCTCGAGCGCGGCGGGCCGGACGATGCCGACAACGAAGGACGGTGGATCCCCACCACCGCCGTGGACCAGTACGGCGCGACGCTCGCCCGATGGCTCGGTGCCTCGCCCGCCGACATCGCGGCCATCTTCCCCAACCTCGCGCGCTTCTCCGGCGCGGACCTGGGTTTCCTCGCCTGAGTTCAGCCGCTCACCGAACGCCCCCGCGGGGGCGTCGGGCGGGCTTTTTCCCGTAGAATGGCGCGGCGATGCCGACCGGGGAAAAGATCGGCGCGCCCATTCCGCCCCAAGGCCCGCTCACCTCGCCCGATGGAATCCAAGGTCACCGCAAAGGACTTGAAGGTCGGCATGTTCGTGGCCGACCTCGACCGACCCTGGATCGACACGCCCTTCCTCATCCAGGGCTTCCTCATCGAGGACGAGCAGCAGATCCGGCAGATCCAGCGCCATTGCGAGTTCGTGGTGGTGGACATGGCGCGTTCGGTCGGCGTCGTCCTGCCGGGATCACCCGGCGCGGGCAGTGCGCTCCCCGGCGCCGGTCCTTCGCAGGTGCAGGCCCTTGGCAAGGGGGCCGGCGCGCCTGCGCCCGCGAGCGCCCCGGCGCGGTCCGCCACCGGCCCCGCGTCATCCGGCGGTCCGGGCAATCGATTCACGGTCATTTCGGAAAAGGGCGATCGCGATCTCCAGGGCGACGTGGGCGCCATGGCGAGGGACGCCGCGCCCGGCCTGCTGGGCGGGCTCGTCTCCCGGATGAAAGGCATGCTGCGCCGCGGCGAGCCGCTGCCCGAGAATCCGGCCGACCTGCCGGAGGACCGCCCTCGCCCTTCCCTGCTCCCGCCCGGCGTCACGCAGACGCTCTATCGCGACATCCGCTCGGTGGAAGAGGAGGTCGCGCGTGCCCGCTCGACCTTCGAGAACACGGCAGAAATGCTCCACCGCCTCGCCGACGACGTCTGGGCGGGTCGCCCCGTGAGCTTCGAGCGTTGCGAGGAGGTGGTCGACGAGATGGTCGAGAGCATGGTGCGCAATCCGGACGCCCTCATGTGGGTGGCGCGCCTGCGCGAACGCGACCGCACCGTCTACGGCCACGGCCTGCAGGTCGCCGTGTATCTCGTCGCCTTCGGCCGGCACCTGGGGTTTCCCCGGACCCACCTCGCGCAGCTGGGCACCATCGGCCTGCTGCTCGACATCGGCAAGATCCGGCTGCCCCGGGAACTGCTCGACAAGCAGGGGCGGCTCACGTCCGGCGAATTCGAGACGGTGAAGGCCCACGTGGCCCACTCCCTCGACATTCTCGAAGAGACGCCCAACTGGGATCCGGACGTGCTCGAGGGGATCGCCCAGCACCATGAGCGCATGAACGGCAGCGGCTATCCGAAGGGCATCGCCGGCGATGCCATCGGGATCTACGGCCGCATGGCGGGGGTCGCCGATTCCTTCGCGGCCCTCACGAAATCCCGTCCCTATGCCCCGGCGGTCTCGAGCTACGAAGCCCTTCGCAGCATCTCCTCCTGGGCCGGCGACTATTTCCACGAACCCCTCGTCGAGCAGTTCATCCAGGCGATCGGCGTCTTTCCGGTCGGTTCGCTGGTGGAACTGTCGAGCGGGGAAGTGGCGGTCGTCGTTTCCCACAACAAGGTGCGGCGCCTCAAGCCCCGGGTCCTCGTGCTCACCGCCCCGGACAAGACGCCCGTCGCCTATCCCGTGATGGCCGACCTGCTCTACGACCCCAAGCTCGGCGGCGAGGAACCCTCGTACATCAAGCGCGGATTGCCGGCGGGCGCCTACGGGCTCGATCCCCGGGACAACTACCTCTCGTGACGAGCCAGGCCCCCGACCGCGCGAGCGCCACCGAGGGCGGGGACTCCCCCCGGCAGGAACTCCTGCGTTATCTCGACCGCGAATGCGCCATCGCCCAGGCGACCAAGGGCCGTCTCGCCCTGCTGCTCGTGGAGCTGCGGCGCGTGGACCGGCTCCAGGCGCTGCTCAAGGGGCCGGCGGCCGACGTCACGATGGCACTCGTGCTCGAGCGCCTGAGGCCCGTGCTGCGCGCCGAGGACCGCATGGCGGCCATCAGCGACGAGCAGGTCTGCCTCGTGCTTCCGCGCATCGCCCACCCCACCCAGGCCGTCCTGGCCGCGGTCAAGTGCCTTCGGGCACTCGACCGCCCCATCGCCCACGAGGGCGGCTCGGCGGTGCTGCGCCCCTGCGTGGGCATCGCGAGCATTCCGGAGCACTCGGCCGACCCGGCGCAGCTGCTCATGGCCGCGGACGTCGCCCGGCGGATCGCCGGCAGCCGCGAGGAGGGCTACCACGTCTTCCAGAGCGAGGACAACGTCGAGGCCGACGTCTATCACGGGCTGGACATCGACCTGGAGCGCGCCATCCGCGCCAACGAGCTCGAGGTGCACTACCAGCCCCAGATCGACCTGCGCTCGGGCCTGCCGGTCGCCGCCGAGGCGCTGCTGCGCTGGAGGCACCCCACCGCCGGCCCCATCGCGCCGTCGACCGCCGTCGGGATCGCCGAGCGCACGGGGCTCATCGCCTCGCTCACCTTCTGGGTCCTCAATGCCGTGCTTCGCCACGCGGCGGAGCTGCGCCGCCATGGCCTCGCGCCCCAGTTCAGCGTGAACCTGTCCACGCGGGCGCTGGTGGACGCCGAGCTGCCCGACATCGTCGAACAGGCCCTGCGCACGTGGAACGTGCCGCCCGGGCAGATCACCCTCGAGATCACGGAAAGCTCGATGATCGGGGACGAGGAGCGATCCCTCGCGATGCTCACGCGCCTGAGCGCGGCCGGGGTGGCGCTTTCCATCGACGACTTCGGCACGGGCTACTCGTCGCTCGCCTACCTCAAGCGCTTTCCGCTGGACGAGCTCAAGATCGACAAGCTCTTCGTGGGCGGGCTGCTCTCCGAGCGCGGGGACCACCAGATCGTCCGCTCCGTGATCGACCTCGCCCACAACTTCGAGCTCCGGGCCGTGGCCGAGGGTGTCGAGGACGAGGCCACGCACCAGGAACTGCGGCGGCTCGGGTGCGACCTCGCGCAGGGCTTCCACTTCGCCCGGCCGTTGCCGGAGAAGGACCTTCGCGCCTGGTGGACCCACTGGAAAGGACAGCCTTGAAGCGCGGTTTCTACACCATCATGGCGGCGCAGTTCTTCTCCTCGCTCGCCGACAACGCCCTGCTCATCGCCGCCATCGCGCTGCTCCTGCAGCTCGAGGGGCCGGCCTGGCTCACGCCGCTGCTCAAGTTCTTCTTCACCGTGTCCTACGTGCTGCTCGCGGCGTTCGTCGGTGCCTTCGCCGACTCGATGCCGAAGGGCCGCGTGATGTTCGTGACGAACACCATCAAGATCGCCGGCTGCGCGATGCTCTTCTTCCACGACCTGGTCGCCGTCCCGGGCATCGCACCGTACTGGTTCGTGCTCGTCTCCTACGCCGTCGTGGGCCTGGGGGCGGCGGCCTATTCCCCCGCCAAGTACGGCATCCTGACGGAGCTGCTTCCGCCCGAGCAGCTGGTGGTGGCCAACGGCTGGATCGAGGGGCTCACCGTGGGCTCGATCGTGCTCGGCACGGTGCTCGGGGGCGTGCTGATCGGGGCCAAGGTCTCGGCGATGCTGCTCGCGATCGACATCCCCCTCATCGACACGGGCATCGATACCGCGCCCGAGGCCGCGATCACCGTCATCGCGGTCTTCTATCTCGTCGCCGCCCTCTTCAACCTCGCGATTCCCGACACCGGTGCCCGCTACCGGCACCAGGAGCGCCACCCCGTTCGCCTCGTGGTCGATTTCGCCCACTGCTTCACCACGCTCTGGCGGGACAAGCTCGGGCAGATCTCCCTCGCGGTGACCACGCTCTTCTGGGGCGCGGGGGCGACGCTGCAGTTCATCGTGCTCAAGTGGGCGGAGCAGCACCTGAAGCTGCCGCTGTCGCAGGGGGCGATCCTCCAGGGGGTCTCGGCCGTGGGCATCGCGCTGGGCGCCGTGCTCGCCGCGCGGGTGATCCCCCTGAAGAAGGCCGTCGCCGTGCTGCCCGTGGGCATCGCGATGGGCTTCTTCGTGATGGTGCTGATCGGCGTGAGCTGGATGCCGCTCGTCTACGCGCTGCTGATCCTGGTGGGTGCGCTCGCCGGCTTCTTCGTCGTGCCCATGAACGCCCTGCTCCAGCATCGCGGGCACGTGCTCATGTCGGCGGGGCACTCCATCGCCGTGCAGAACTTCAACGAGAACGTGAGCATCCTGGTGATGCTGGCGATCTACGCGCTGATGATCCGCCTCGACCTGCACATCAACGCGATCATCGTGATCTTCGGCGCCTTCGTCGCGGCGGCGATGTTCCTCGTCATGCGCTGGAACGCCGCCAATCACCGGGCCGACCCCCACCTGGACCGCCTCATCGGCGAGTCCAAGCATTAGACGGCCAAGGCACGCGGCGAGGGGCCCCGCTTCGCGAGGATCGCCGCCAAGCCGCCGGACGTCGCGGCCGACTCGTCGCGCCTGGATGCCCCCCCGATCGCCGAGGAGGCCGCCCGGTGCCTTCGCTCCGGGCTTGTCGCCCTACTCCTCCGACCCCGCGTAATTCAGGAACTGCGACGGGCTCACCCGGATGGCCGCGCCCGTCGGGCACGCGCGCACGCAGGCCGCGCCGCCCTTGAGGTCCTTGCACATGTCGCACTTCACGGCCTTCTTCGGGATGTCCTTGCCCTTGGGCTTGGGTTCCATGCCCGGTTCGACGCCGACGCCCAGCACCAGCCAGGACCACAGGCTGGGGCGGCGGCGCTTCGGGTCCACCGGCGCGAGCTGGATCACGCCGTAGGGGCAGTTCTTCTCGCAATTGCCGCAGCCGATGCAGCTGTCGTTCACGAAGACCTCGCCGCCGGGGGAACGGTGGATCGCGTCCGGCGGGCAGTCCTTCATGCAGTGCGGGTGCTCGCAGTGCCGGCAGGAGGTCGGCACGTGGATCTCGGCGAAGGTCGGGCCGGCCTCCCGGTCGAGGCGGGAGGTGCCGTCGTGCACGTCGGCGCAGGCCTTCTCGCAGTTGTCGCAGCGCACGCACAGCGACTCGTCGATCAGCAGCACGTCCGTCGCCTCGCCGACGCCCTGCTGCAGCAGGAAGGCGATGATGTTGCCCGGGTCCGGCGCCGCTTCCATCTGGGCGTTCACGCGCAGGCGGTCGAGGAAGCGCGATTCCATCTCTTCGCGCCACTTCGGGTTGCGCGAGAGCACCGACTTGAACACGGCGGCGTCGAGCACGACGGCCTCCGTGGTGACGGCCGCCCGCACGTTCGCCGAGCGCGGCGAATCGGTGAGCAGCGCCATCTCGCCCACGTAGTTGCCGGCCGACAGGTAGGACAGGACGACTTCCCGTCCCGCGATGGTGCGCGAGATCATCACCGACCCGCGGCGAAGGAGGTAGAGCCCGTCCGGCGCGTCGCCTTCCTTGAAGAGCAGCTCGTTGCCGGCGAACTTGCGCACCTGCACGCCGCTCGTCACCAGTTCCGTGAGCTCGCTTTCCGGGAGCATCGGCGCGAGGTAGGAGCGCACGGCCCGCTTGAGGAAGGTCTCGTCGATCTGCTTGCGGACGCTCTCGACCGAGGCCTGGAGCTTGAGCATCGCCCGGCGGGGGGCCTCGATCAGCACGCAGGCGTCGCCCGCGCGCACCGTGCTCGAGCGGCGGCGGCCGGAGATGAGGCCCAGTTCGCCGAAGAACTGGCCCGCGCCCAGCGGAAACTGCTTGCCGCCGTCGCCCTCGACGAGGACCTGCCCGCCGACCACCATGTAGAAGGAGTTCGTGTAGTCGTTGCGCTGGAAGATCACCTCGCCGGCGCGGGGCGAATGCAGCTCGCTGTCGAGCATGAATTCCCGGAGCTGCAGGCGGTTGATGCCCTGCAGCAGCGGCACCGACGCCTGGATCAGGTCGAGGACCTGCGCGACGGTCTTGGTGCGGGAGAACCCGGCGAACTTCTTGGCGAGCAGCGGCTCGTCGGCGGGCTCCACCTGGCGCCCGAGGCAGGTTTCCACGACCTCGTAGCCCTGGTTCATGGCCTGCTTGATGAGCGGGTAGCCGCCCAGGGCCCCCACGATGTACAGGCCCTTCACGTTGGATTCGTACGTGTCGGAAAGCTGGGGCACCGAGTTGGGATCCGACGAGGGGAACTTGACCCCGAAGCTCTCGACGAGCTTGCGCGGCGGCGTGGCCCCCAGGCGCCCGATGATCCGGTGGCATTCGATGACGTCCGGACCGTCCGGCGTCTTAACGCTGAAGCGCAGAGGCACCTCGCCGCCGACCTTCTCGACCTTGGCGGCGGACGTTCCGTAGCGGATCTCGACGCGCCCTTCCTTGATCGCGGCGAGGATGTTGGTCAGGTTGCCTTCCTTGCAGCGCGTGAA